>Ga0105050_10000195_pt1 | contig 85122 bp, 87 predicted proteins | sample FRY01_FD_78088 | JGI IMG/M metagenome (GOLD analysis project Ga0105050, IMG submission 78088) | Freshwater microbial communities from Lake Fryxell liftoff mats and glacier meltwater in Antarctica - FRY-01 | ecosystem: Environmental > Aquatic > Freshwater > Ice > Glacier meltwater ... | reverse complement strand
TGAAGATGTTAGTGGTAGAGGTCTTTATTAATCCTGTGCCGGCTGATGTTGATTAGGTTATCATTGAGAAAGGTGTTAACTTCCCGACCCTGCGACGGGTCATTGAAAATGCAACTTAATTTTTACAGAACTGGCTCAAAACAGGTTGACACGTTCCGGCACGCGCCATGGCCTGACGAACGAAAACCAAATAGTCCCGCGTAAATTTCAAATCTTCGCTGGGTGTCGTTGAGGCAGGCCCATGGCCCGGCACGATTGTCTTTGCATCTCGAACCAATAGCTTGTCCAAGGATTTGATCCAGCCTAGGCTATCAGCATTGCCAACGTAGGGAATTCTTCCGCGAAACACTAGATCACCCGCAAATAAAACACCTTCGGATGGAAAAAAAATCGCGAGATCGTCGGGTGTATGTGCGGGCCCCATCTTTATGATGTCCACGTCAAGGCCTGATAACGTTAAGCGTATGTCGTCAGTGATCCAGCGGGTAGCTGGGACGAGTCGCGTCTGGTCATTAATCCACGGGGCAAGCTCGGTACGGGATGCTTGTAGTCTGAGTTGAGCGGTGTCTGAACCAAGATAATCTTTGGCACTTTCTTGAGCAATCACCGTTGCACCAATATCAACGAAACTCTGCAGTCCGTAGATATGATCGGCATGGTAGTGGGTCACGATGACGTATTGGATGGGCTTATCAGTGAGTTTGCGAATTTCTGTGATGAGTTGGCTGCCAAGCGTGGGGGAGCCGAGTGCATCGATTACGATCACACCTTGCGGACCCATCACAACGCCGGCATTGGAGATGAAATTGCGGTTTAGAGGTGAGCCTAAGGCAGAGATCCCTTGCGCATAGTAAGCGTGCGGCCCGACCTGAGCGAGTGACAGTGGTGAGTCTGCGCTGTGAGCGCTCGCGCTAAAAAGACCTGAAAAAATCGTCAGGACGATGCTGTGTCGCGCAAGTATTTTCAAGCGTAGGCTTAGCGTCACGCTGTCATTACCTAGGGTTTGATATAAGCAAACTGTTGTTTACTTTGAAGATCGGCTAGGCGCGCGACACCCGAAGGGGTGAAGTTTGCTTCGAGAAGGAATTGATCGCGTTTGAGATTTCTGTTTTTGAGGGTGATTTCACATACTTCAAAAGTCACTCCGCGTGAGACAAGGGCCGCGACTAAGGGCGCATATTCGGCTTTCGAATTTTTGTCCTGTGCGCCATCCATGACAAGATCCACGCCTTCGGCATGCATCACAACGGTAATCTTGGTGTTGGGCGCGACATCTAAGTGATTGCGTATGTTTCTCAGGCCTTTCAGCCCTTGCGCTTGAGCATTGTCAACGTGATAGACGACTTTATTATCAACTTGTTGTGCCATGACAGAGGTTGTAGTTGTGCCTATTCCAAAGCAAAGGCATAGTGCGGCGATGATTGTTTTCATGAGTTATTCCACCATTCCAGGATTGTGAGTTGCGCCCTTGATGACAGGCATATTAGGTGCTTTTGCAGCAACGGTCTTAATCTCGCGAAGATAGGTGGCCATGACGTCCCAAATGGGTTCGCCACCAGCATCGCGAGCGGCTTCGGAGACAGGCGCCCAACCTGCAACGTTGTATGTCTTTCCTGCTTCGATGACTTGATCGCCGATCCGCATGTCAGAGATACGATTACCTGCTGAGCCTGTCGGGTCGATGGTGTATTGCATACCGCCTACCCGAACCATATCGCCACCTTGTTGATAATACGGATCAGGATTGAACAGGTTGTCCGCGACGTCTTCTAACACCGTTTTAATGAGCTCACCCGTCATGGGTGTAACGGTTGTGTAGGGGTAGGTAATTGCCGTTTGATCGAGCAGGTGTTCCATTGTGATGGCTTGTCCTGGCAAGAGGGTGGTGCCCCATCGGAACCCAGGCGAGAAAGCGATTTCTGCCCCTTTCATTTGAATCAAACCATCGACAATAAGTTGATCGAATGTACCGTTGAAATTACCACGACGATAAAGTGTGCCTTGAGCCGTTGCGAGTTTTTCACTCAGCTTGGTTTCGTAGGGCGCACGCACTTTATTGATAAGGTTATCCATCGCCGAGTCGGCCGGCAAGAGGTCTGCAAACACAGGAAGGAGTCGATAGCGAAAGTCTGAGACTTTACCGTTTTTGACATCAAGATCGAGGACGCCCAGGAACTTGCTGTTTGAGCCCGCGTTGGTGACAAGCGTCACGCCGCCTGGATTGGTGACTTTGACAGGAGCGGGCACGCCATCATGGGTATGTCCGCCCATAATGGCGTCGATGCCGCGCACACGACTGGCCATTTTTAAATCAACATCCATGCCGTTATGCGAAAGTACGATGACGGCTTGGGCACCTTTTGAGCGTGCGAGGTTGACGGTCTTTTGCATGTTTTCTTCGTCGATACCAAATGACCAGTTTTCGACGAGATAGCGAGGATTTGCGATCGGTGTATACGGGAAGGCCTGACCGATAATCGCCACAGGAATGCCATTCATTTCTCGCATGACAAAAGCATCAAAGACGGGATCTTCAAAGTCAGTCGTCTTAATATTTTGCGCGACAAAATTGATCTTTCCAGCAAAGTCCTTGTCGACGATTTCCTTGACGCGCGCTTCTCCAAGCGTCATTTCCCAGTGTGCGGTCATGATGTCAACGCCGAGCGCCAGACACGCATCAACCATGTCCTGACCTTTGGTCCACAGCGCCGTGCCGGAACCTTGCCAGGTGTCGCCACCGTCGAGCAATAACGCTCCCGGACGGTTGGCACGGACCTGTTTGATCAAGGTAGCCAAATGAGCAAACCCCCCGACCTTGCCGTACTGTTGGGCGGCCTTGTCGAAATCCAGATAAGTCAGGGCATGCGCCTCACGCGTACCTGGTTTCATGTCGTAAAACTTTAGAAAGGCGTCACCCACCAAGTGTGGTGGTTTGCCGAACTGATCGCCAAAACCAAGGTTGACGTTGGGTTCGCGAAAGTAAATGGGTTTGAGCTGTGCATGACAATCAGTGAAGTGCATTAAATGCACGTTACCGAATTTTGGTACGTCATACAGTGAAGAGGCAGCCTGTGCACGGCTTGTTGCTGAGCCAAGCGATAGACCGGCAGCCGAAGCAATGGCCATCAACTGTACAAACTCACGACGACTCATACCCATTTTTATTTCCTTACAACCTGATGATGACGACCAAAGCAGTTACTTGTTGACAGGTGATGCGGGATCCAACAGCAGCGCCATTACGTCTTTCATTTGCTGTTCGGTCAGCAAATTAAAATGCGCCATGCGTGGCATATTGCTACAGGCGTTGTACGCTTTGGAATTATTAATACGATTCCAGGTGTACACAAGGATCGGCTCGCTCGTGCCTCTGATCTTGCCGTAGTTCAACAGTGAAGGCCCGATTGTTCCGTGCGAAATTTCTTGTTTGGTGACTTGGTGGCAGTTGTAACAACCGCCACCGTTGACTGTTTTCAGGGTGTCCGACCATGTCGCACCACGACCACTTTGTGCGACAACTTCACCTGCTTTCCAGTCGCCAAGATATTTGCCATCTGAAGGTGGTTTGATTGCAGCAAGCGCAGCGGCCTGGAGCTGCTCAGTTTTTTTACGGCCCTCGGGGCTATCGCGGAACTTTGCATCCGAGCAGAGGATTTGAAAATCATCCTGTTGTATACGATCGAGCTTGGCGATGCCTTGCTCGCGGAAGCTGCGCTCCATGATAGCCTGCACGGCAGGATCGACTTTCTGTGCATAACTAGTAGGAGATGCTGCAAGCATAAATAGCGCTGCGGCACCTGCTAGGGCAAGTTTGTTGAATGTGATGTTCATTGTTCGTTACTCCCTCAAGTTAGCGCTTTAAGCCAGGTGTCTGAATCGTGCCGCCGTTTGCCTTGTTCGCCATGAACACGGATAGCGCGACTGTCACGTCTGAGCCATAAATTGGGAAAGGCATGCGTTGTTGCCGGTAGCAGTCATTCAGACGCCGTTGCATCGTCCAGAAGGTGCCGCTTGAGACGCGGTAAGCTGGCCAGCTACCCCAGCCTTCCGTGGCGCCTTTTGCAGTCGTTAGGTTAGGCAAATCCTGCATACGGATACGCTGACCATCGACGGCATGGCATGAAGCACAAGCAAAGTCCATCGGACCCCCTTGTAGATAAAAAATCTTTTCACCTAAAGCGAGCATTTCCTTTTCTTTTGGGTGTGTTGCCGGAACGTTGACCTTCATGTCTTTCGATTGTGTCACGACGTAGGCGACAACTGCTTCGAGGTCTTTGCGTACACCGCGTCCAAAGGACCCTTTAACAATATCTGCTTGAGGAATGCCTTGAAGTGTCTCCATACAGGTCATGAGGCGTGACTCAAGATCCTGAACACGATCAGTGTCTTTGAAGTAGCGTGGCAGTTGTGCAGAGGCGCCAGCCACGACGCCTGGTCCCAGTCCCAGATCGCACTTTTCTAAGTTGGCCATTTTAGGGCCGGCTGGTTTAGACCATAGTTCTTCGCCCTCTGCTTCATACAACTCGGCAGGGTTACCATCCGCCAGCATACGACGATATTCGGCAAGTTGATCAGAGGCCGATTGTGCAAAGACAATCGGGGTTGTACAGACGAGGGCGCTGATTAGCGCAGCAAATGCATACCGTTTCATTGGATGTCTCCTGTAGGTCGAGCACCAAGCGCGCATCCTTTGGATGACGCTAATCGTGGGCTCACTTTTTATTTAATGTCGGTTTTGTCAGTGCGGGTCTCGCCCTTGTTATCGACCCAGGTCACAGTCATCGAGTCGCCCTTTTTTGCCGAGCCTTTTAATTTAAAGTGGAGAAACGGATCCTTGGATACTGCCGGCCCAAATTGAGCGCCGAAGACGACCTTGTCACCCACCTTTGCTTCGACGGTTGAAATGAACCAAGCTGGAATCACCGCACCTTCGGCGGTTTTACGCTGACCCGTTTCCATGTCGTGCTTCATCAGGACACGAACATCAACGATGCCATCTTTTTCTGTTGCACGAATGCGCATTGGACTTGCCATGATTTACTCTCCTAGACTGTCTGTGTGCCCTTCAGGGCTTAAAGTATGTATCGGTTGGTATCGCACGTGCCGCTTTAGCCGCCGCAACCACCGAGTGTGACCTTAACTTCTTTAGAGGTCATCAGCCACTTTCCATCGACTTTCACGAGCGCATAGACGTTTGATGTTTGACCCATTTTGACGCGCGCAGATGCGAAGGCTTCGGCGCCAGCGGGTATGACAAACATGGCTGCCAGTGCGCTTGGATTTTTCTCAACCAAAATTGCCATTTCAGTCGCATTTAAAGTTGTTTCGATACCGACAGGCACGACCGCTCCGTTTTCTGCAATGTCTGGTGCACGCAAAGTCACGGCATCAGATTTTTGTGGTGCATCACCACCGAGCGTCTTGATCACATCATCTACTGTTTTTGCTTCGAAGGCGGCCTTATTCCATGCGGCAGCCTGAGCCTCGGTCATTAGGCCGGCGCTTGCCATCAGGCTAACCAGCGCAGTCATTTGCAATAGTCTACGTCGTTGTACGTTCATGATTTTTCCTTTGCGGATAGAAAATAAATTTAAGAACCCGTCAGCATCCATTTCACTAGCTGGCTAATTTCTGCGTCGGGCATTTGAGGGTGTGGGGGCATTGGGATGGCACCCCATGCGCCAGACCCACCATTTTTAACTTTGAGATTCAATTTGGTTAGTACATCTTGATCTTTATATTTTTTGGCAATATCTGATATAGATGGGCCCACGCCTTTGGCTGCTGGTGCATGGCAAGCCGCACAATTATTTTTGACAAATGCTTGTTGCAATGCCGCGCTATCCGATGCGTTAGGGCTGGCTTTTGTTACTGCCACCTGACTAGAGGCCGAGGCGAGCTGACTTGATACCTTTGTAACATAGCCTTTGCCTGGTAAAGCATTGAGTGGTGGTTTTGTGGAGTCGATGCCGCGATATGGACCAAACGTACGGTTCTGTTCTGCCAGATTTTCGTGCGCATTTCTTGCGAAATCGGGTAATGAAGATGTGATTTTTATTTCTGTGACACAGTTGCTCATGCATGCGGTGGCATTGACATCTGGTTTACCAGAGGGGAGCCAAAGACCATGCTGCGTAGTCATACCATTGCGATTCGGCATACGCGATTGAGTCTGCGCGATATTTTGATCGCTGAGAGTAAAGTCCTCTGGCACGATTTCCCCGAGCGCCAGGATGTAAGCGACCAAGGCGTAGGTGTCATCAACAGACAGCGTACGTGGTGCATTCCAAGGCATTGCTCGATAGATGTAATCATAAAGTGTCGAGAGCGTAGGGACTTTCATCAGCGTGGTGCGCTGTGGCTGATTGGGATCTGTCAGCGACGCGACCCGACCTTTTTCAATATCTTTTGTCGTGGTGCCACCAACGATAGGTGTAAACACTTCATTGGATTCGCCAAAGGTACCGTGGCAGCTTGCACACTTAGCGTCCCAAAGTTGTTGACCCTGATCGGCCGTGCCAGAGCCTTTTGGTAGACCTTTAAAGTCAGGTCTAACGTCGATATCCCAAGCCGCCACCTCGGCTGGCGTTGCCACCCGACCAATGCCGGCATACGTAGACGCATCTTGCGCATAAACCAAGCTCGCAGACATCATGAGCCCAGCAAGACCGGTTAGAGTTTTAACCAACTTGTACATTGCTGACCTCTCCGTTGACGTCAACTTTCCAGGATTGAATGGAATTGTTGTGATAAATGGATCGTGTGCCTCTGACTTCTCTTAATAAGCGGTTGGGAGGCTGGACATAGCCTGTGCTGTCGATCGCGCGGGACTGGAGGATGGCTGGCTTGCCATCCCAGGTCCAGTTAAAGTTAAAGCGTGTCAGTGCTTTGCTGAGTATGGGTGTTTCCAGGCGAGCCTCACGCCAATTACGACCTCCATCGACGGACACATCCACGCGTTTGATTGAACCCCGTCCTGACCAGGCAATGCCGGTGATGTTGTAGAAGCCCGTGGTCAGTAGTTGTTGTCCGCCAGAGGGCGTTGTGATGACAGATTTGCATTCTTGAATCGAGGTGTACTGTCGATGCATACCATCTGGCATGAGGTCAACGTAGTGAATGGCTTCGTCTTTGGCGCCATAGGGCATATCACCCACCTCTAAGCGGCGCAGCCATTTGACCGAGCTCACACCTTGCACGCCAGGGACGACAAGACGCAAGGGATAGCCATTTTCTGGACGTAGCATTTCGCCGTTCATCGCCCAGACGACCAACACATCATCTCGAGCCGTCTCCATGGGGAGGGTGCGCGTCATGCCCGAACCATCACCGCCCTCTGCCAAAACGTATTTACCATTTGTGTAATCAGCACCGACCATGTCCAAGAGGATGGAGAGCGGCACGCCCGTAAACTCACAGCAGGAAACCATGCCATGGGTGTACTGTACGGTGGGTACGGCGACGTTGCCCCATTCCATACCTGTGTTGGCGCCACACTCAATGAAGTGAATGCGCGAAACTGAAGGCAGACGCATCAAGTCCTCCATCGAGAAGACCATGTCTTGTTTGACGAGCCCGTTGATCATCAAGCGATGCATGCTCGGGTCGATGTCATACCATCCCTGGTGGTGTCTTTCGAAGTGCAGTCCGCTTGGCGTGATGATGCCAAACAGTCCTTGCAAGGGTGTAAATGCAACTGAAGCGGCTGAGACGCGCGTCAACCCTGGCGACTCCCTGCGCTGCAGATTGGTTTCATACTTTGAGGGCATCCCATATGGTTTGGCGGCGACGGGTTGACCTAAGGTGGTCTGCCATGGCTGCTTTTGCAAGATCACATCTTCACCTTGGGCGGCGCGCGCAGCTGGCATCGCACCTGCCACTGCAGCGCCAGCAGCAAGAGCGCCAAAAAAACTATTGCGCAAGAAACCGCGGCGGGTTTCATCCATACCGTGTTGCGTTAATTCGGACGTAAACTCTCGCGCCAAGAAGTTTTCAGGCGCTTTTTTGATATGTCCGGGTTGAAACGCTAGGTCTTTCGGGTTCAAGGTTGTCCTCACTTGTTTCAAAATCCAGATTCCTCTAGGTGTTACTCACTAGAGACTTGCATATATTTTATGGTTATAAACAAATGCATTTGGGTTATATGAGTGTAACTGTAATGTTTTTTTTTAAGTAAATAAACTCTGGCATACCCTAATATGCAAGTATTCACGATCTAAAAAGACAACTAGAAAGTATTATTTAGGAGAGGCGGATGAGCCAAGATCACATAAAAGACATTGATGCGCTAAATGGCGACTCACGACGGACACGTCGTGAGTTTTTGCGCAATACCTCCGCGGTAGGCCTTGGCCTGGGATTTGCCGCGGTGGCCCAACCTACGTTCGCCCAAGTGATTCAAACTAATTTTGTTGGGATTCAGGCGCGTGAAGAAACGATCGTAGATGGTGATACGGAGCTCTTTGCTTATGTCGCTAAACCATCGAATAGCCTAGGAAAACTGCCCATCATCGTGATTGCGAGCGAAATTTTTGGTGTGCATGAACATATCGCTGACGTTGCCCGTCGGTTTGCAAAATTGGGCTATTTGGCGATCGCACCCGAGTTCTTCACACGTGCGGGGGACCCAACTGCGCTCGGTACGATGGCCGAGATCATCTCTCAAATCATCTCGAAAACACCAGACAAACAAGTGATGTCTGATATTGCCGTTGCGTTGAAATGGGCGGGTAGCCAAAATGGCGATCTCAGTCGAGTTGGGGTGACGGGATTTTGTTGGGGAGGACGCATCACTTGGCTTGCGTGTGCTAATTTGCCGCAAGTGCGCGCTGGTGTGGCGTGGTACGGGCGATTAATTGGTGATAAAAGTGACAACTTCCCTGCCCACCCTGTTGATCTTGCCGCACAACTTAAGGCTCCGGTACTCGGGCTCTATGGCGGAAAGGACACGGGGATCAGCTTAGAGTCGGTAGAGCAGATGAAAAAAGCACTCGCTGCAGCACCAGACAATAAGGCTGCCGCAGCGAGCCGGTTTGAGATCTATCCTGATGCGCCTCATGCTTTTCACGCCGATTACCGCGCGACATATCAAGCAGGCCCAGCGAAAGACGGTTGGGAGAAATGTCTGCAATGGTTGAAACAGAACGGCGTTTAATCAGCACCAAGGGTAAACCTTGATTGTCAGTAGGCGGTTAGTGCTGTGACCATGGTTATCAAATACTAAACTCAATTTTGAGGAGAAACTCAATGAGAAAAACACTATCAACGACAGCACTTATTCTGTCAGGTTTGCTAGGAGTGCTTGGCGGCCCAGCGCAAGCACAAGATGTCCAGGCACAGCGCCTATACAACCAGGCTTTAGCTGCGACATGTGCGAACTGTCATGGAACAAATGGCGTCAGCGTGCCTGATGTGACGATACCAAGGATTAATCAGCTTTCAGAATCAGTCATGTATGAACGGATGATGGAATACAAAAGCGGCAAGCGAATGGGCACCATCATGCCCCAGCTCGCCAAGGGCTACACAGAAGAGCAGCTCAAGATCGTTGCCAGCGTTCTCGGCAAGAAAAACTAAAGGGGCATACTCATGAATCGTCGTCATTTTCTTGGACAAAGCGCAGCGGTCGCCGGTTTGGCCTTTGGATTAAATGGTCAAGCCAGCGCAAGCTCCTTGAAGTCCGCTCAGATTGTTGTGGTCGGTGCAGGATATGGTGGTGCTACGGCAGCAAAATACTTGCGCATGATGTCAAACAACACGGCTCAGGTCACTTTAATAGAGCCCAACCCACAATTTATTTCTTGTCCGCTTTCAAACTTGGTCGTGGGTGGCTCACGCAAAATAGGCGAGTTAACGGTACCTTATGCAGGCCTTGAAAAAAATCATGGCGTGAAGATGATTAAGGATATGGTTGCCAGCATTGATCGGCAAAAGAAAACGGTGCAGTTAGCATCTGGGCAGACTGTGAAATACGACAAGCTCGTGTTGTCTCCAGGTATTGGCTTGATGATGGACCGTATCGAAGGACTCGAGGCGGCAAATAAAGCTGGCGTCACACTTCAAGCTTGGCGCGCAGGTCCTGAGACCACAGCATTGCATCAACAGATTGCGGAAATGAGAGACGGTGGGGTGTATGCACTCAGCATCCCGTTGGCGCCCTACCGTTGCCCTCCGGGCCCCTATGAGCGTGTTTGTCAGGTCGCAAACTATCTCAAGAAAAATAAGCCGAAATCAAAAGTACTCGTATTCGATGCAAATCAAGATGTCACATCGAAGGGTAAGTTGTTCAAAGAGGCCTGGGCAAAACTTTACCCTGGCATTATCCAGTACATGCCTGAACATAATGTCACTGCGATCGATGCGAAAACTCGCACGATCAAGTTTGAAGTACAAGAAGATGTTAAGGCTGATGTATTGAACATACTGCCACCAATGCGTGCAGGCGACTTGATCGTGAAGGCTGGATTGGCGGATGCGAATGCGCGGTGGTCTAACGTCAACTTCTTGAACTTCGAAGCCGTTGCTGCGAAAGACATTCATATCATTGGCGATTCAATACAGGTTGCACCAGCGATGCCTAAATCCGGGCATATGGCAAATCAACATGCCAAGGTCACCGCAGCGGCGATTATTGCGGAGCTCAGTGGTTTTGCAATCAATCCGCAGCCTGTGTTAACAAACACTTGCTATAGTTTTGTGAACGAAACAGACGTTGTGCATGTCGCGAGTGTTCATCAATATGTCACGGCAGAGAAGACCTTTAAGACGGTCCCTGGATCTGGGGGGTTGTCACCAGCACCAACTGCGCTTGAGGGTACCTATGCATGGGGCTGGGCAAAAAACATCTGGGCAGATAGCTTGGTTTAGATGTGAGTTTGTCGCTATAAATAAAAAAAGCTGTCGGGCTAAACCCTGACAGCTTTTTTGACAATGATTGATCAGAAAATGGTGCCGGAGAAAGGAATCGAACCCTCGACCTTCTCATTACAAGTGAGCTGCTCTACCAACTGAGCTACTCCGGCATTTCGATCTAAACCAAATAAATCTAATCGGCTACATCAACAACGAACGAGATTATAAATGATTTGTCGCAAACATTCTTGCGCAGTTGATTATTTAACAATCGTGAGTTTGGGGCGCTTCTTTACAGAAGACTTTAATGTGTCGTCTGCGTCAGAATGGCCCGCTTTAGGTTGCGAGAGTTGAACGCTTGACTGAGGTGTATCCAGAGCGATCTGGAGAGATTTGGATGATGTGTCTTGACTGCTTGTCTCTGTACTGACACTTGATACAACCTCAAAACCCATTCCCGCACCAGTTTCACGCGCATAGATCGCACTGACTGTGTCAATGGGTACGTATAGGTTCTCTGTCACACCATTAAAACGCGCCTGAAATTCGATGGATTCATTACCGATGACCAAGCGATTTGTGGCGAGCGATCCGATATTTAATGTGATTTGCCCATCATGCACGTGTCCTGGTGGCACTAACGTATTAACGTCCACCTGAACCACAATCTGCGGGGTGTAGCCATTATCCGTACACCACTCGTGCAGAGCACGAAGCATGTACGGTTTTGTCGAGATTTCAGCCATTAAATTACTCAGCTTTTAACGGTGTCAGCGTTCAGGAATGAGGATGATTAGCGGCGCATCACTTTTTCAGAAGGCGTGAGTGCTTCGATGTAGGCAGGGCGTGAAAAAATACGCTCGCCGTACTTTTGAATGGGCGCAGCAGTCTTGGGTAATTCGATACCATAATGATCTAAGCGCCATAACAACGGTGCCATCGCAACATCAAGCATTGAAAACTCTTCACCCAACATGTATTTGCTTTTCAGAAGCAAAGGCGCGAGTTGCGACAAGCGATCACGCACGGCAGCACGCGAGATATTCAGGCGTTTTTCGTCACCTTGAATCGAACGGTCTTCAAGCGCGGCGACATGGATGAATAGCTCTTTTTCGAAGTTATACAAAAAGAGGCGAGTCCGAGCACGCATCACTGGATCCGCAGGCATCAGCTGTGGATGAGGAAAGCGTTCGTCAATGTATTCGTTGATGATGTTTGATTCGTAAAGAATCAAGTCCCGCTCAACTAAGATCGGCACCTGACCATAGGGGTTCATGACCGAGATGTCTTCTGGCTTGTTGTACAAGTCAATGTCACGGATTTCAAAATCCATACCCTTTTCGAACAACACAAAGCGACAGCGATGTGAGAAAGGGCAGGTGGTTCCGGAGTAAAGGACCATCATGATGGATTTCCGTCCTAAAAATAAATGCGGATAAAAAAAGCTAAAAGCCAGCGTCTACTTGGCGCAGACGCTGGCCCAGAAAAATACCTTATTTGACGTGTTTCCAGAACGAAGCGTTCAGGCGCCAGGCAATCACAAAAAAGATTCCAAGGAAAAGTAAGACCCAAACACCGATTTGTTTGCGATTTTGCTGATTAGGTTCAGACATCCAGGTCATAAAGCCAGTGAGATCAGCCATATCGCGGTCGTAAGCGGCAGCACGTTGGGGGTCGAGTGGCTTGAACCGATGCTCAACGGTAGGCTTGCCCATATAGTTGGCGAGTGGCTCGACCTTGGAGGTGACATAACCAGCCGTATCGTACGTCGTCATAACACGCTCCCAGCCAGCGGGCTGACTAGCTTTTGCAGCTGCTTTTTGCGTGGTGATAACAGTCATTTCGCGTGGGCCTTGGCGCTCCCAAAGAACGTGTGGCATACCAGCGCTTGGGAAGGCTAAATTATCCCACCCCGTGATCTTACTCGTGTCACGGTAGAAGGTACGCATGTAAGTGTAGATGTAGTCAGAGCCTGTCGGCCCAGCATTGATGGATTTGGCACGTGCCATCAAAGAAAGATCTGGTGGTGCAGCACCAAACCAATTTTTGCCATCTTTGACAGAGGTCGAACCCATCATCAGATCACCTACTTTTTCTCCAGTGAACAACAGACTCTCGCGGATCTGTTGGTCGGTCAGACCAATATCCTTGAGCTTGTTGTAGCGCATGGCTGCGGCACTGTGACAGTTTAGGCAGTAATTCACAAACAGCTTCGCACCGTTTTGGAGGGAAGCAACGTCGCTGATGCGGTTGGGTGCGCGTTCAAGCGGGGAATCCCCGCCTGCAGCGTTTGCGCTGGTGCATGTGATCACTAGGGCAAGAGCACAAAGCAGCTTCTTGATCATGGTCATTCCGTAAATAAAGTTAAGCTCAATGTGCGTGGAACGTAACACGGTCTGGGACCGGTTTAAAGGTTCCAAGGCGACTCCAAACAGGCATCAACAAGAAGAATGCCAAGTAGATCAGCGTACCAATCTGTGACATTAAGTTAAAGATATCTGTTGGTGCTTGCGTACCGAGGTAGCCCAGCACAATGAAGTTCGCAAAGAAAATGCCGTACAGTGTTTTGTGCCAGCCTGGACGATAGCGAATGGACTTGACAGGGCTGTAGTCGAGCCAGGGTAGGAAAAACAACAGTACGACTGCACCGCCCATTGCGACCACGCCCCAGAACTTTGCGTCGATCGCACGCAACAGAACGGCAACGATAATCAACGCGACTGGAACAATCAGTTTAGCAAGACCTTTCGTCTTGAAGAACATCACGATCGCAGCCAATACGGAAGCACCTGCCATCACCCAGGTAAAGTCATCGGTTGTTGCACGCAGCATTGAGTAGAACGGCGTGAAATACCAGACTGGAGCAATGTGCAGAGGTGTCTTGAGTGGGTCGGCCGGCAAGAAGTTGTTGAACTCCAAGAAGTAGCCTCCCATCTCTGGGGCGAAGAAGATAATCGCCATAAAGATGATCAAGAAACCTGCTAAACCAAGAATATCGTGGACGGTATAGAAGGGATGGAAAGGGATGCCGTCGAGCGGACGTCCATGTTTATCTTTTTTGGCTTTGATATCAACGCCATCGGGGTTGTTAGAGCCGACTTCGTGCAAGGCGATGATGTGTGCAGCAACCAGACCCAGCAACACCAAGGGAATGGCAATCACGTGGAAAGCAAAGAAGCGGTTGAGCGTTGCATCGGAAACTACATAGTCGCCACGAATCCAGATTGAGAGCTCAGGGCCGATGAAAGGAATGGCCGAGAACAGGTTCACAATCACCTGTGCACCCCAGAAAGACATCTGACCCCAGGGCAGGAGGTAGCCAAAGAATGCTTCAGCCATCAGACACAAGAAAATGCCAACGCCGAAAATCCAAACGAGCTCACGTGGCTTACGGTAGGAGCCGTAAATCAAAGCGCGAGTCATGTGAAGGTATACGACAACGAAGAACATCGACGCACCGGTTGAGTGCATATAGCGGATAAACCATCCGCCCGGCACTTCGCGCATAATGTACTCAACGGACAGGAAAGCGTACTGTGCATCGGGCTTGTAGTGCATGACTAGGAAAATACCCGTCACGATCTGTAGCACAAGTACAACTAGAGAGAGTGCGCCAAAGAAATACCAAAAATTGAAATTTTTGGGTGCGTAGTACTCGGACAAATGTGCCTTGTAAGTAGACGTCAGCGGAAAGCGACGGTCTATCCATCCTAGCAGTCCGGTCGTTTCGACGGATTTTTCGCCAGCCATGAAATGGCTCCTTTACTTTAATCAGTGTCGCGGTGTGCGGTGTTAATCAAGGGCCAATCAGGCCTTGTTGTTTTCGTCAACACCGATAATGATTCTGGTGTCGCTCAGGTACTGGTAAGGTGGTACTTCGAGGTTGTCAGGTGCGGGCTTGTTTTTGTAAACACGACCGGCCATATCAAACGTCGAGCCATGGCAAGGACACAGGAAGCCGCCATCCCAGTTGTTGGGAAGGCTAGGCTGTGGGCCCGTTTGAAACTTGGGTGTCGGCGCGCAACCTAAATGCGTGCAGATACCAACCGTCACAAATAATTCGGGCTTACGCGAACGCCATTCATTTTTGGCGTAGGAGGGCGTCACACCTGGGCGATTAGAGTTGGGATCAGCCAAGTCTGGATCATTTTGTTTGAGCGTTCCAAGCTGCTCTTTAGTACGGTGGACCACCCAAACTGGTTTGCCGCGCCACTCCACTGTCCGCATCTCTCCGAGAGGGATCGTGCTGATGTCAACCTCGACAGGAGCACCCGCGGCGCGGGCGCGCTCTGAAGGCGCAAACGTGCTTACGAAGGGAACAGCTAAAGCAGCTCCAGCGACACCACCTACGGCACAGGTTGTACCGATCCAGAAGCGGCGCGAGGGGTCGGAGGGCAGGGTTGGGGGAACCGCACCATCGTCGTCATGCACAATCGAATCCTGACTCATCTTCCTATCCTTATTGCAGCCAACGCGGCTGAGCGCACGCGTTGCAGACTGGTTCACACCAAACTTGTTACAAATTTCCTAGCCTCTTATTATAGCCCGAGCAGCAACACACTTACATCAAGGGAATCGAGAAATGAGTCAAGCGCGTGGATTTTTAAAGGAATTTCGGGCCTTCGCTGTTCGGGGTAATGTGGTTGACCTCGCAATCGGCGTCATCGTGGGGGCGGCCTTCAGCAAAATTGTCGATTCCCTCGTCAAGGATATCGTGATGCCGCTGGTGAACTTTTTAGTCGGTGGCGCGATGGATTTCAGCAACAAATTTTTTGTGCTGTCACGTCCACAGAACTATGTTGGTCCAGAGACCTATGCAGATTTGACCAAGGCAGGCGCCACCGTATTTGCCTGGGGTAACTTTGTCACCATCGTCATCAATTTCATTTTGCTGGCCTTTGTGATCTTTTGGATGGTCAAGGCCATTAATAAAGCGCGCAGCAAAATTGAGCGCGAGGCGGAAGCCGAACCACCTAAAACACCAGAAGACGTCATGCTTTTGCGCGAAATTCGTGATTCTTTAAAGAAATAAGCGCGTAAAGAAATAAGCGCTAGCCGTTGACATGAGTATTTAGACGGGATTGTCGATGTCGACAAAGTCGACGCGAATACCAAATTTTGTCTGAATCGCCTCACCAAGGGCTTGGACACCATACCGCTCGGTGGCATGGTGTCCGGCGCTGACGAAACCGACTTGGGCTTCTCGGGCGAGGTGTACCGTTGGCTCCGAGATTTCGCCGGTAATAAAAATCTGTGCGCCGGCGTCGATTGCATCGCCCAACATGCTCTGCGCGGCACCCGTGCACCAAGCAATGCGCTGGGCGGGCATGGATCTTTCACCAATCACTTGTGGTGTTCGCCCCAACGCCCGTTCAACATTAGCGGCGACCTCTCCCAGCGTCGAGGCACCAGGCATGTGCCCGAGCCAAATCAAGCCGCCTGGCCCTACTGTTTGGATCTGTTCAGGCGCCAGTGTTTCGATGATCGACTCATGCCACGGCTTAAGGCTCGGACTTAAGTTGAGTAACCGCGCGAGTTGGGCATTATTGCCGAGCAGTGGGTGGGCATCCAGAGGTAGGTGGTAAGCGATCAAGTTGATATCGTGGGCCAAAACACTCGCAAGTCTGGTTTTGCGAGTGCCACGGACGCGAGGGTCTTCGCCTTTCCAGAACCAGCCGTGGTGTACGAGCAGGGCGTCCGCACCGCGTGCTACAGCAACATCAATGAGTGCCTGGCTTGCTGTGACCCCAGCGATAATATGGGATACGGTTGGTTTCCCCTCGACCTGAAGTCCATTCGGACAATAGTCATTGAAGGATACGGCATTGAGCGTGGTATCCAGCCATGCACAAAGTTCACGGGTTGCGATTGATTTCACAATATTTTTCCGAAAGCAACATGCAACGAATTTGCGCGTGGGTAGCGACCTGTCTGGCCGCGTTAAGCCTGCTCTGCGGGGGGATTTGCCTCTGCCTTCTCAGGAGCATCAGCATGTTCGCTGGTTGGATGTGCAATAAAAAGGTTTTCTGCTTGGGTGAGCAATGGACGACGCACTGCGGGGCTTAGATGGTAAAAAACCTCTTGGAGACGCGCTTCTTCATCGTCCGCTGTGTAAAACCAACTGACAGGCATCTTAAGGATCTCGGCGACTCGGCACATGAGCAGGTAGTCCGGAGAGTGTTTTCCCCGCTCGTACTGGTTCATCCGCGCGCTGGCAGACATGGGATCAATTCCGGCGAGTTTGCCGAGCTTTTCTTGAGACAGACCAGCACGTAGGCGGGCTTGTTTGAGGCGGTGAGCGAGCACAGTGAGCCTTTTGGGTTCTTGCAGCTTGTCGATAAAAACTACTTCGCTTTGGTGAGGCACGGGATATTTGTCATATGTATACGAATATTACGTGCCGAAAACGCCAGAAGATGTACCTTTATTTAGGCAATCACAACTTTTATTTGCTTTGGGAGTTTCCGAGTGCAGCAGAGGCTAAAAGCCTAGGAAATCCGTTAAGACGACTGTTTCTGCGTGTTCGTAAGAGAGTTAGAGTTCCATTCTAAGATAAAACCCCCTCCAACCGTTTTCAACTTGTGGAATCGGAGGCTTCGCTTTTGGGGTCCTCTGCACGTGCTTTGATGCCTCGAGATAACAAGATGCCTACCTCGTAGAGCACGCACAGCGGAACAGCCAGTAAAAATTGACTCACAACATCGGGAGGTGTGATGACTGCAGCGATAATAAAGGCTCCGACAATCACATAGCCTCGGGATTCTTGGAGCTGTTTGACGGTCACAATCCCCATACGTACCATCAGAATGACCGCGACCGGGACTTCGAACGTAATGCCAAACGCCAAGAACATCGTCATGACAAAGCCCAGATAGGCTTCAATATCAGGGGCTGGTGTGATGGACTCTGGGGCGAATGAGGCGATAAAACTAAAGACTGTTTTAAAGACAACAAAATAACAAAAGGCCATCCCTGCAAGAAAAAGCAGCGAGCTTGAGACGATCAAAGGTAAGGCTAGTCGTTGTTCGTGTCGGTAGAGTCCGGGTGCGACAAAAGCCCAAACTTGATAGAGCACCACAGGGAGAGCCACCACAAAGGCCGCCATCATGGTGACTTTGACTGGCACCATAAAGGGTGTGATGACGCCCGTGGCAATCATGCGTGTGCCCTCGGGCAGGGATGCCAGCATGGGTGCAGCCAACAGGTCATAAATGACTGAGGCACCTGGGTAAATGAACAGCACGATAAAAACAGCCACGATGGTACCCACGGCTCGCAACAGTCTTGTGCGTAACTCGACAAGATGCGACATGAAGCTCTCGCCAATCGGAGCCGCTTCGTTAGTGTGTTCTTCAGTACTCAAGATAATTTTGATCCGGGCGAAGTCTCTGCTGAGGCGGTTGCGCCAACTTGGGGGGCGTCGATGGGTGGGCTTATTGAGCGGACGGCATCGATTTCGAGCTGGGTAGGCGTACTCGTCATTGTGTCGGACAGTGGTGGCTGCGCGGATGAGGCGTCAGGTGTGCCGAGCGGTGTCTTCAGCTCATTGAGCGTTGACATCGTTGATTGCTCGAACGCGTCGAGTGGTTGACGCATGGCGGACTCGGTGTTTTCCAGACTGGATTTAACGCTCTGTGCCGCGTCCTGCATCTGATCTTTCAGTTTGCGTAATTCGTCGAGCTCGACTTCGCGTTGGATATCTGATTTGACATCGCTCACGTAACGCTGTGCCCGTCCCACGAGGTGACCGAGGGTCCGCGCAACTTTGGGTAAACGCTCAGGGCCAATCACCACCAAGGCGATCACGCCGATGATGAGAAGCTCAGTAAAGCTGATGTCAAACATGATGAAGGGACCAGACGGACTCAGCTAAAAGGACAACAAACAAAGTGATCAATGCGTACCAGACTTTTCTTTGGCCTGTACATCAATGGTCTCGCCAGAGGCCACACGCTGGGTCGGTGCTGCTTCTGCGGCAGTCGTCGTTGCCGTATCAGCGTCTTTTGCGTTGGGGTCCTTGATGCCGTCTTTGAAGCCTTTTATTGCGCCACCAAGATCAGCGCCAATATTGCGGATTTTCTTAGTGCCAAACACTAAGGCCACAATAACTAAAACAATTAACCAGTGCCAGATACTGAATGCGCCCATGACGGTTCTCCGAATTAGGCCAAGGTGGGAGCCGGACCTTTCCAGGGCCGTTTTCCACCATAAATGTGAAAATGCAAATGTAAAACCTCTTGACCACCCTCGACGCCTGAGTTGGCCATCAGACGAAAGCCACCAGATGGCCCGGGTTTGCAACCATTGTCGAGTGCGATTTGAGGCACCTTAGATAGCATTCTACCTAACCAAACGGCATCTTCGGGATTAATCTCTTGCATTGAGACAATGTGACGTTTGGGAATTATCAGCAAGTGGACTGGGGCAGCAGGATTAATGTCGTGAAAGACAAGGCAATCCTCGTCCTCATAGACAATTTTAGCTGGGAGTTCCCGGCGTACGATCTTGCAAAAAATGCAGTGTTCACTCATGAATTCTCTGTATCCTCAAGGGGTTAAACGCGACGCCTTTTCCTGAAGTCCAGAAACGCCCTCGCGCCTTGCTAATTCTGCCACGACTTGTTCGGGACGCAGCCCATTCTCTGCCAGTACGACTAGGCAGTGAAACCAAAGGTCAGCCATTTCAGCCACGATGCGGTCAGATTGCTTGTCTTTTGCCGCCATCACAAGCTCAGTTGCTTCTTCACCGATTTTTTTCAGTGCGGCGTCCGGGCCTTTGGAGAATAGTTTCGCCACATAGGATGCGGCTGGATCGCCGCCGCGGCTAGGCAGGCGTGTTTCCAAAAGGTCAGCAATCCGCGCCAGTACGGCCTCGGAGGAATCTCGCGCGGTGGTGTTCATGTTCATTTGTAAATAAGTTCGGGGTCTTTGAGAACAGGGTCGACAATCACCCATTTTGAGCTTGTGTGTGAATCTAGGTCAGTCACTGTGTCGAGTCGACGATAAAAACAACTGGCGCGACCAGTATGGCACGCAATACCACCGACTTGTTCGACCTTGAGAAGTAGCACGTCCGCATCACAATCCAAGCGCAGCTCTAGTACTCGCTGAACATGACCGGATTCCTCGCCTTTGCGCCATAGGCGATTGCGGGAGCGCGACCAAAAAACCGCCCGTCCCGTTGTGGCAGTTTCCGCAAGGGACTCCGCGTTCATCCAGGCCACCATCAGAATGTTGCCAGTGACCGCATCCTGGGCGATTGCAGGAATGAGTCCCTGCGCATCGAAATGAACTGCCTGAAGCCAATCGGGCAAAGCGGGTGTACTCATTTCAGCAAATCCTGACGGGAATGCCTTGGCGAGCCATAAATGCCTTGGCCTCCCCAATGGTGTATTCCCCGTAGTGAAAAATACTCGCAGCCAATACAGCGCTCGCGCCACCAAGTGTGACACCCTCAGCCAGGTGCTGCAGGTTACCAACACCTCCAGAGGCAATCACGGGTACAGATACCGCATCAGAGACTTGTCGTGTGAGCTCCAGATCAAAACCGGATTTTGTGCCATCGCGATCCATGCTAGTCAACAGGATCTCCCCAGCGCCGTATTCGGCCATTTTCCGTGCCCAGGCGACCACATCAATCCCCGTGCCGCGACGCCCACCATGAGTGAACACCTCCCATTTGGGTATTTCACTATCTGCCACACGGCGCGCATCGATGGCCACCACGATGCACTGTGAGCCGTGGTAGTCAGAGGCTGCACGCACCAGATCTGGATTGGTCACGGCAGCACTATTCATGGATACCTTGTCCGCACCTGCGTTCAACAGTCGCTGGATATCACTGACCTGACGAACACCGCCTCCGACCGTCAGTGGGATAAAGACTTGGGAGGCGACCTGCTCAATCATCGGGAGAATCAGATCACGAGCATCGCTCGTGGCCGTGATGTCAAGAAAGGTCAGCTCATCTGCGCCTTGCTCGTTGTAGCGGCGAGCAATCTCGACTGGATCTCCAGCATCGACAAGCTGCACGAAGTTGACACCTTTGACCACGCGGCCAGCGGTAACATCGAGACACGGAATAATGCGGCGCATCAGCCCACTTTGGGCGCTGGGCGCACTCATCGCTGTCATGGTGCGAGTTCGTCGGCGCGCTTTTGCGCAGCTTCGAAATCAAGCGTGCCTTCGTAAATACTGCGGCCCAGAATAGCGCCCTCAACCCCCTCTTCTTGCACTGCGCATAAGGCATCGATATCGCGCATGTCAGTCACACCGCCTGAAGCAATGACGGGGATGCGAACGTGTTGGGCGAGCCGAACCGTCGCCTCGATATTCACGCCAGTCAGCATGCCATCACGACCAATATCGGTATAAATGATGGCTTCGCAACCACAGTCTTCAAATTTCTTGGCGAGGTCGCTGACGTCGTGTTTAGTCAGTTTGCTCCATCCGTCGGTAGCCACTTTTCCATCGCGCGCATCCAGCCCAACGATGATGTTGCCGGGGAAGGCGCCACAGGCATCATGCAGGAACCCCGGGTTCTTAACGGCAGCCGTGCCGATGATGACGTAAGAAATACCGAAGTTGAGGTAACGTTCGATCGTATCAAGATCGCGAATGCCGCCACCAATCTGAACGGGAATATCGTCACCTACCGCAGCAACAATCGCCTTGATGAGTGCTTCATTTTTAGGCTTTCCCGCGACTGCGCCGTTGAGGTCGACAAGATGCAGGCGTCTCGCGCCAAGCTCAAGCCAGTGTGTTGCCACGGCGGTGGGGTCTTCAGAGAAGATGGTTGCATCATCGAGATCGCCTTGGCGAAGCCTGACACATTGTCCATCTTTGAGGTCGATTGCGGGGATCAGCAGCATGTCGTTTGTGATCAGTAACTTTAGAGGTTGTTTGAGTACTAGGATTCAGTACGCGTTTTAGTCGTTCATTTAGCCCTAAGCAAAAGCTTAAGGCTGCCAGTCTACAAAATTCCGGTAGAGACGCAAACCATAATCGGCACTTTTCTCCGGATGAAACTGTACCGCGAAGATATTGTCGCGTGCGACAGCACAGGTAAAGGCACCTCCGTAATTGCATTCCCCTACCGTCAATTCGGGGTCGGTGGGTGCAGCGTAATAACTGTGAGCAAAATAAAATGGGGTCAGGTTAGGAATGCCTTCCCACAACGTGTGCTCTCGCACCTGATTGACTGGATTCCAGCCCATATGGGGCACTTTTAGTCTATCTGCATGGTCTATTGAGGTTTGTGACGGCGCATCGAAGGCAGGGCCCTTGAAGCGTCTGACGTCGCCTTTAAAAATAGCGAGGCTGGGCGTATTGCCTTCTTCGCTTCTCTCAAACAGCATTTGCTCGCCGACACACACACCAAGCAGTGGCTTGGTTGCAGCGGCCCTGAGCACGGCCTCACGCAAACCCGCTTCATCAAGCGTGCGAATGCAGTCGGCCATGGCACCTTGCCCTGGAAAGACAACACGATCGGCAGCATCGATTTCGCCCGCAAGTTTGCATAGGCGAATATCAGCTTCAGGTGCAGCATGCCGCAAGGCGCGCTCCACCGAGTGATAGTTTCCCATGCCGTAATCGACAATGGCAATCGAGGTCATGACTTACAACACACCTTTGGTAGACGGTACGACACCGGCAATACGAGGGTCGAGTTCGAGCGCCATACGCAGTGCACGACCTGTTGCTTTAAAGATTGTTTCGCACTGATGGTGGGCATTGACCCCCCGCAAATTATCGATATGCATGGTGATTAGGGCGTGATTAACCAAGCCTTGAAAAAACTCGATGGTTAAATCAACATCAAAGTCACCGACGCGCGCGCGCGTAAACGGGACATGAAACTGAAGGCCAGGACGACCAGAAAAATCTACCACCACACGAGAGAGGGCCTCATCGAGCGGGACATAGGCATGACCGTAGCGACGCATGCCGGCCTTGTCACCAACGGCTTTGGCGATTGCCTGACCAATAGTGATGCCCACATCTTCAACAGTGTGATGTGCATCAATGTGTAAATCACCCTCGGCGTGAACGTCTAGGTCAATTAGGCCGTGGCGCGCGATCTGATCTAGCATGTGGTCTAGAAAAGGCACGCCCGTGTTTAGTTTTTGACGACCAGTGCCGTCCAGATTGATCGCGACGCGGATTCGCGTTTCGTTGGTGTTACGGGTTATTTCTGCGGTACGCATATCATGCACTCAGGTCATCGGAATGTGTATTGTATGGTGGTCTGCCCGCATTTGAGACAAACCGTTTTGCGGCTTAAGGTCAGGTCAGACGATAACGTGCGCTTGCCGCGTGTGCCTCAAGTCCCTCGCCCAGTGCCAGTTCATTCGCCACTTTGCCAAGGGTTTGCGCGCCAGCAGCTGAAACGTGGATCAGGCTAGACCGTTTCTGAAAGTCATACACGCCTAAGGGTGAAGAAAAGCGAGCCGTTCTGGACGTAGGAAGGACGTGATTAGGTCCGGCACAATAGTCTCCGAGGGATTCGGAGCTGTGTTGACCCATGAAAATAGCGCCAGCATGGCGCAGATGTGGAAGCCACTCTTCAGGACGCTCGCAGGATACCTCAAGGTGTTCGGGGGCGATCTTGTTACTGATCGAACAGGCCTCTAACAAGTCGCGAACCAGTATCAGCGCGCCGCGATCTCGCAAACTGGTGCGGATAATATCGGCCCGCGGCATGGTGGGCAATAGCTTTTCGATGGAGGCCTGTACGGCATCCAGATATTTTGCATCAGGACACAACAGAATGGCTTGCGCGAGCTCGTCGTGCTCAGCTTGGGAAAATAAATCCATCGCGATCCAGTCTGGTGGCGTTTTGCCATCGCAAATGATCAGAATCTCGCTGGGTCCCGCAATCATATCGATACCCACGGTTCCAAACACCCGACGTTTGGCTGCCGCGACATAGGCATTACCAGGCCCAACGATCTTGTCAACGGCAGGCACTGTCTGCGTACCATAGGCAAGCGCGCCAATCGCTTGCGCGCCGCCAATGGCGAAGCAACGATCCACGCCTGCGATGGCGGCGGCCGCTAAAACCATTGCATTACGCTGTCCGCCCGGCGTGGGCGTCACCATGATGATCTCACTGACACCAGCAACTTTTGCCGGAATGGCATTCATGAGTACCGAGGAGGGATAGGAGGCCTTGCCGCCAGGAACGTATAAACCCACTCGGTCCAGAGGGGTGATTTGCTGACCTAGCCGAGTGCCATCAGCTTCCGTGTATGACCAGCTGTCTTGTCTTTGGTGCATATGGTAGGCGCGAACGCGCTCAGCCGCGATCTCAAGCGCCTGTCTCTGCGCGGCTGGCAATTGCGTCAAGGCGGAATCCCATTCGCTGCGGGGTATTTCTAGCGCAGCAACGTGCTGGGCATCCACTTTGTCAAATTGTTGTGTGTAATGCAGCAAAGCTGCATCACCTTTTTGACGAACTTGCTGCAGAATGTTGGCGGCAGCAGTGTCGATCGCCACATCTTGCTCTGCATCAAATGCGAGTAGGTTAGTCAGCGTTTTTTCGAATGCAGGATCACGTGAGTCCAGCCGGGTGATTATGGTCATGATCAACGATCCGCCTCTCTTGAAGGCTTCAACAAAATAATGAGAACCCTATCATGCCACAGAGCTTGTGCTAGCACGCTCAAAGGCATCTAACAAAGGCTGTAATTGGGCATGACGGGTTTTGAGTGCGGCACGATTCACGACTAACCTTGAAGAGATCGGCATGATGTCCTCAACAGCAACCAGATCGTTCGCCTTGAGGGTGTTGCCAGTCGAGACCAGATCCACAATCGCATCAGCCAAGCCCACTAAAGGGGCAAGTTCCATCGAGCCGTAGAGTTTAATCAGATCGACATATACGCCCTTGGCTGCAAAGTGCTCGCGTGCAGCCTGCGTGTATTTCGTTGCAACACGCAAACGGGCGCCTTGTTTGACAGCAGCGGCATAGTCGAAGCCATTGCGCACTGCGACAGCGAGGCGGCATTTCGCAATATTTAGATCAATGGGCTGGTAGAGACCGCCTGGGTGCAGTGCGGCGTGCTCAATCAGAACATCCTTGCCTGCGATGCCTAGGTCGGCTGCGCCATATTCGACATAGGTCGGTACATCGGAGGCTCGGACGATGATCAGTCGCAACCCAGGGTCGCTTGTGCCAATGATCAATTTGCGCGATTTCTCTGGGTCTTCTGTCACGGAGATGCCGGCCGCCTCTAGGAGCGGAAGTGTTTCTTCAAAAATACGCCCTTTTGACAGGGCCATCGTCAGAGGGCGCGTGCGCGCATCTGTGCTCATGAGTATTCCTTCAACTGGAAATGCGTTCGATTTGAGCGCCAAGGGCCCTCAGTTTGTGTTCCATGCGCTCGTAGCCACGATCTAGATGATAGATGCGCTCGACGAGCGTTTCGCCCTCAGCTGCGAGACCCGCGATCACTAAACTCGCTGAGGCACGCAGGTCCGTCGCCATGACTGTGGCGCCTGATAGTTGGGTGACTCCGCGCACGATTGCGGTATGTCCGTCGATATCGATGTTGGCACCCAAGCGCAAGAGTTCTTGCACGTGCATATAGCGATTTTCAAAAATGGTTTCCGTAATGACCGCAGTACCTTCGGAGATTGCATTGAGCGCCATCAGTTGCGCTTGCATGTCGGTGGCAAAACCCGGGTATTCATGGGTACGAAAATCGACGGCTTTAGGCCGTTTGTGCATACTTGCCTGAATCCAGTCTTTGCCTGTCTGGATGGTGAGGCCCGCCTCTTGAAGCTTTGCCAAGGTGGCTCCCATGGTTTCTGGGGCAACACGACGCAGGGTGATATCCCCACCTGCCGCACCGACAGCACATAGAAAACTTCCGGCCTCGATGCGATCGGGAATCACTTCATGGGTTGCGCCATGCAAACGATCTACCCCGTCGATGACGATACGATCTGTGCCGTGGCCTTTGATACGCGCGCCCATTTTGATGAGAAGCTCAGCAAGGTCGACCACCTCGGGTTCGCGCGCGGCATTTTCAAGAATGGTTTGTCCCTCGGCTAGGACGGCAGCCATCATCAGATTTTCGGTGCCTGTGACGGTTACCATGTCGGTGCGTACTACGGCGCCTTTGAGTCTTTTTGCTTTTGCGACAACAAAACCGTGTTCAATCTTGATATCAGCACCGAGGGCCGCAAGACCTTGAATATGTTGATCGACAGGCCGTTGTCCGATTGCGCAGCCGCCCGGCAGGCTCACCCGGGCCTCGCCAAAGCGGGCGAGCAGTGGGCCGAGCACCAAGATTGAGGCACGCATTGTTTTAACCAGTTCATAAGGCGCCTCAAGCGCCGATATCTGGTCGGCAGTAATGCTGACAGTATTGTCGCTTGCACGCTCGCAACGTACGCCCATTTGTCCGAGCAGTTTGAGCGTGGTGGCAATGTCATTGAGTTTGGGGACATTGGTGAGCGTAATCGTGTCGGCAGTGAGTAAGCCTGCGCAAAGAATCGGCAGTGCCGCGTTTTTTGCACCGGAAATACTGATTTCACCATTGAGCGTACGGCCGCCCGTGATGCGCAACATATCCATTTAGCGGGTTCCGTTGAACTCTTCGGGAGTGAGTGTACGCATCGATAACGCGTGAATTTCTTGCTTCATGCGATCACCGAGTACGCTGTAGACAAGTTGATGCCGCGCGATTGGACGCTTGCCAGCAAAGGCCGCGCTCACAATCACCGCCTCGAAGTGTGAGCCATCACCGGTGACTTCAAGGTGTTCGCAATCAAGCCCGGCAGCGATATAGGCGCGAAGGTCTTCTGGAGTGGGCAACATGATTCAATTCATCCTAATTCTAAAAATACAAAGTCGTTTTCAAAGAACGCGAAGCGATCGCGAGTGATCCAGGTGGATCAATTAATTTTAAGTTCTAAGTTTGTAACCAGTACCAAGCAGGCGTAGCGCCAGAAAGGTCAATGCAACAAAAACCCCACCGACAACTGCTAGGCTCTGCCAAGGCGATACGTCAGCCACGCCAAAAAATCCATAGCGAAAACCGTCGATGGTGTAGAAAAGAGGATTCCAGTGCGAGACCTGTTGCCAGAATGACGGAAGTGTGTGAACAGAATAAAAAACACCAGAGAGAAAAGTCGCCGGCATAATCAGGAAGTTTTGAAAGGCTGCGAGCTGATCAAATTTTTCGGAGGTCAATCCCGCGATCAATCCGAGAATGGCCATAATGCCGCAAGACAGCACAGCAAAGATCAGTGCCCAGATAGGCTGTTGAATACCGAGTGGCACAAAATACAGTGACACTAACCATACGCAGCAGCCAACGGCGATGCCGCGCAGAATGCCTGCAATCATATACGCACAAAAAAACTCACGATGGGAGATGGGTGGTAGGAGTACGAAGACGAGATTGCCTGTTACGCGACTTTGGATGAGTGACGACGAAGGGTTCGCAAAGGCATTTTGCAACATGCTCATCATCATCAGTCCTGGAATCAGGAACGCGGTGTAAGGCACTGTGCCGTAGACTTGGATGCGGTCTTGAAGGACTTGCGCGAAAATGACCAAATACAGCATGGCTGTGATGACGGGTGCGGCAATGGTTTGAAACCCGACTTTCCAAAAACGTAAAAGCTCCTTTCCAAGCAGGGTCGGAAAGCCTGAGCCTGCGCCTGGACGTGCGGTTAATAGTACGCGCGTCATGGCTGTGTCTCTAATATGTTGGTGTTATCGGTATTCATGATTTGAACAAATGCCTGTTCGAGGCTGCCACCCGTGCGCGCAAGAAGTGCTTCGGTCGATTCAAGTGCCACGATGCGTCCGCGTTTAAGCATCGCAATTCGACCACAGAGTGCTTCGGCTTCTTCGAGGTAATGGGTGGTCAGCAAGATGGTGTGACCTTCGCGATTGAGGCGAGAAATGAACTCCCAAAGACTGCGACGCAAATCTACATCCACACCGGCAGTCGGCTCATCGAGCACGATCACCGGTGGGCGATGAACAAGAGCTTGAGCAACCAATACGCGACGTTTCATGCCGCCAGATAGCGCACGCATATTTTCATCCGCTTTATCAGTTAGCCCTAGGTTTGCGAGAATTTCGTCAATCCAGTCGTCATTATGGCGAAAGCCGAAATAACCAGACTGAATACGTAATGTTTCTCTGACGGTAAAAAACGGGTCATAGACGAGCTCTTGGGGAACCACGCCCAAAGAGCGGCGTGCTGCTTGATAGTCATCTACGACATCATGGCCACAGACCCTCGCGCGACCGGTGGTCGCACGGCATAAGCCTGCAAGCACAGAAATGAGTGTGGTTTTACCGGCGCCGTTTGGACCTAACAGACCAAAAAACTCGCCATGCTCGATGGTCAGAGAGACGTCAGAGAGCGCCTGAAATCCGGGGCCTTGAGGTTTACCAAAAAGGCCACGCCAGCCTGCTGCACGCGGGGGAAATATTTTTGAAACGTGTTCGAGCGAAACTGCTGACATAGTGTTTATTGTGCCCGCTGATTAAGAGCTGCGATCAGCCCATCGATGCCATTCTGATTGATCTGCTGGGAGAATTGATTACGGTAGTTTTCAATTAGCCATACGTTTTCGACATTGATGTCGTAGATTTTCCAGCCTTGAGCCGTTTTTTCTAGGCGATAGTCCAAGGCGATGGGTTGCGAATTAGCGCGCTGAATAACCTGAGATTTGACGACGACATCATTGGCATTGGCATCGCCGCGAAAGGGGAGTGTTTTGATATCTGTTGAGTCCGTCACGCGTGTGAACGCGCCGCTATAGGTGCGTGCCAGTGTGCCCCTGAATGCCTGACTCAAGGCAGTCTTTTGTTCAGGGGTCGCTTCCCGCCAGTTGCGACCAGCGGCCAAGCGTGTCGTTTTTTCAAAATTAACATAGGGCAAAATAAATTCATCCACGATCTGGTTGACGCGCTTGATGTCCCCAGATCTGGCGGCTGAGTCAGCTTTGAGTTTGGCAAGAATTTGGTCGGCAACTTGTTGCACAAATTCGTTGGGCGCTCCCATGGTATTTGGTTTCTGCTGAGCGTTGACACCGACTGAGAAGCAGAAAGTCAGTAGGAGTGCCGCGTATAAACGTAGGGTGCGAGAAAACATGTTCATTTGCCTTGTTATTTCTGGGAAGGAATGCCGAGTGCCTTACGATCTGCCGGCGCGGCTTCAAAATCTTCATAGCTTGGCAGGCTCTCGGCTTCAGAGAGAGGCCCATCTACCTGAACTGCCCGACGCTTGAGGTAGGCATCACGAATGAAGCTGTAGCGATCCAGCGCAGTACGGTCAACCATATCGGTGACGTCCAACAAAGCCTCCCGACGTTGAACGACTTCGAAACCATAGATTGAGTTGCGCACTGCGATGTCATGCACAGCCTGTCCGTAACTGAACTGATTGACGTAAGCATCTGCAATCATGCCTGTGCCGTCGCGTACGGTACTGGCACCGATAATCGGCAGAACAATATACGGACCCGAGCTAATCCCCCAGACGCCGAGTGTGACGCCAAAATCATTAGGGATCCGTTTGGCACCGGTCGTGCTGGCAAGATCCAGGCATCCACCTAGGCCCAGCGTTGTATTGAGCATAAAGCGACCAAAGGTATTGATCGCATCGATATGGCGACCTTGGAGAGAGCTGTTGACCCCAGCCCAGATGCTTCCAATATTTAAGAAAATATTATTGATACAGGTACGCACGGGCTGGGGGGTGATGAAGGCGTAGGCTTGCGCGACAGGTTTGAAGATTGCGCGATCAAGGGTGTCGTTAAACTCGAACACAGCCCGATTCGATTGCTCCCAGGGATCGGCGGCTATGGGTGTTTTGACCTGCTGCGTCGCACAGCCGGCGAGGATCGCAAGCAATCCAATGAGCAAAAATTTACAGTATGTGCGCGTGTTCATTTGGATTTGACCGATTCTGAATCAGGGGTAGTCGTACTACCTTGTTTTTCGGCGGTATTAAATAGGAATTGACTAATTAAGCTTTCAAGCACAATTGCGCTTTGAGTGTATTTGATCGTGCCGTTGTTTGCGAGGTTAGCGTCTTCACCGCCCGCTTCTAGCCCAATATATTGCTCCCCGAGTAAGCCGGAGGTCAGAATTTTGGCGGATGAGTCAAGTGGGAATTCAAATCCCTTTTCCATATCCAGTCGAACGATGGCTTGATAGGTCTTTTCATCGAGTGCGATAGAGGCGACACGACCGACGACGACACCAGCACTTTTAACGGGTGCCCTCACTTTCAGGCCACCAATATTGTCGAAATTAGCCGAAAGGGTATAGGTTTGTGCAAAAGAGAAGCTGCTTAAGTTTGCCGCACGCAAGGCTAAAAAAGTCAGCGCGATCCCACCGAGCAATACGAAGAGTCCCACCCACCAGTCAGTTTTTTCAATAGACATTTCGACTCCAGTGTTAGTTGCTGAACATTAAGGCGGTCAGCAGAAAATCAAGGCCCAAGACGGCGAGCGACCCAGCGACGACGGTGCGGGTTGTCGCGCGCGCAACACCCTCCGGAGTGGGCCGCGACTGCCAACCTTCGTACAGCGCAATCAATGTGACTGCTACGCCAAAAACGATGCTTTTAATGACACCATTGAGGATGTCTTTCCAGACGTCGACGCCACTTTGCATTTGTGACCAGAAGGCCCCAGTATCAATGCCAATCATCAACACGCCGACGACCCATCCACCGAGAATGCCCACCATTGAGAAAACAGCAGCGAGGATGGGCATTGCAATGACGCCCCCCCAGAATCGAGGCGCTAGTACACGACGCACTGGATCAACAGCCATGACTTCCATGGCGGCGAGTTGTTCTCCGGCTTTCATTAGGCCGATTTCGGCGGTGAGAGAAGTGCCAGCTCGACCCGCAAATAAGAGCGCCGTGACTACTGGGCCGAGCTCACGCGTCAGTGACAGGGCGACCAGCAAGCCTAGGGCTTCTTCGGAACCATAACGGTTGAGGGTGTAGTAGCCTTGAAGACCAAGAACAAACCCAACAAAGAGTCCTGAGACCGCAATGATCAGTAACGAGTAGTTACCAATGAAGTGGATTTGTTGAGAAACAAGCCTTGGCCGTGAAAAAATGATGCTGCTGCGTTGAAGCAGCATCCAGAAAAACCGAGTAAATGTACCGAGTCCTGTCACCTTTGTGCGAACCAGGTGACCAAGCGAGGCGATACGAAGATTAAGACTCATCGCACCGCCTGCTGCTGTTTGAGCCAAGCGTCGAACCGTGGCGAACTGGGGTAGTCGAACGGCACAGGCCCGTCGGGGGCGCCATTGAGAAACTGTTGCACATACGGGTCGGTGGACTGACCAAGTGTGTCTGGGGTGCCATGTGCTTTGATGAGGCCTTGGCCGACTAGATAGACATGGTCAGCGATTGCAAAGGACTCTGCAATATCGTGGGTGATGACGACAGATGCACAACCCAGTCGGTCTGACAGGCTGCGAATGAGGCGTGCGGTAATACCCAGCGAAATTGGATCTAAACCTGCAAAGGGTTCATCATAGAGAATCAGCTCTGGCTCAAGCACAATCGCTCGCGCTAAAGCGACACGGCGGGCCATGCCGCCAGAAATTTCCGAAACTCTGAGGTGAGCAGCCGTACGCAGTCCGACAGCTTCGAGCTTGTCGAGAACGCGCGCGAGTAAGTCTGTCGGTGAGAGCTTGGCATGCTCGCGCAGCGGGAAAGCGACATTTTCGAAGACATTGAGGTCAGTAAATAATGCGCCTTGCTGGAAAAGTACGCCCATTCTTTGTCTGAGGTTTTGGAGGTCAGTTGGGCTGACTTTGGCAAGACTTTGACCGAAAAGCAGAACCTCCCCAGTGCGTGCCTTAATTTGACCCGTGGCAGCACGCAGTAGCGTGGTTTTGCCCGAGCCGGATCCCCCCATGAGCGCGATGACCTGTCCTCGCCGGACATCTAGGGAGATATCCCGAAGGATGACCGCGTCCCCATAGCCCAACGACACGCTGGTGAGGCGCAGAATGCTGTCGTCAGAAGGAGAGGGGCGCGAGGGCATGATAAACCTGTAGAGGCATTGCAAAATGGCAGGAGCCGACAATAGGTTTTGCCGGCTCCTGCCATTGTAACGCTCGCTGCCCACAGGACTCTACCAAACGTGAAAAGCTATTTTCGGCTTTGTTAAGTATTTAACGTGGAAGCTCGCTCGTGCCCATGAGGAACTCATCAACTGAGCGTGCGCACTGGCGACCTTCGCGAATCGCCCACACAACGAGTGACTGTCCGCGTCGCATATCCCCGGCGGCAAAGACCTTGTCAATATTGCTTCTGTAGTCGTCAGTGTTGGCGCGTGCGTTACCACGCGGATCTTGTTCAATCCCGAAGGCTGTCAGGACATTGCTGACGGGAGCAACAAAACCCATAGCCAACAAAACGAGATCAGCCTGAATATCGAACTCAGAGCCCTTGATTTCTTGCATACGCATTTGGCCAGTCGTTTCGTCCTTGACCCACTCAACGCGCGCAGCGACCAGCTTTTCTACCTTGCCATTTTTACCGGCAATAGATTTGCTGGTGATTGCCCAGTCTCGCCCAGCACCTTCTTCATGGGAAGAGGAGGTACGCAGCTTGGCCGGCCAGTAGGGCCAAGTCATTGCTTTATTTTCACTCTCGGGCGGACGCGGCATCAGCTCGATTTGTGTCACAGATATTGCGCCATGGCGGTTGCTGGTGCCAACACAATCAGAACCTGTATCGCCGCCGCCGATCACGACCACGTGCTTGCCCTTGGCGAGAACTTGGCTGCTGAGTTTGTCGCCGGCAACCACTTTGTTTTGGGGAAGCAAGAAGTCCATGGCATACATGACGCCCTCAAGCTCACGCCCAGGGATGGGCAGGTCACGTGGGGTTTCGCAGCCGCCGGTCAAGACGATGGCATCAAACTCTTCTTGAAGAGCTTCGGGTGTTTTGACCGTGAGTCCTTTTCCAGGCGCATCGCTTGCTTGGCCCACGTAGTGCGAGGACTTGAACGAGACCCCTTCGGCTTGCATCTGCTCAATACGCTGATCGATCAGTTTCTTTTCGAGTTTGAAGTCGGGGATACCGTAGCGCAGCAATCCACCGATACGGTCATTTTTCTCAAAAACGGTGACGTCGTGACCGACGCGCGCGAGTTGTTGCGCACAAGCCAATCCAGCAGGACCGGAGCCGATAACAGCCACTTTTTTGCCAGTTTTTTGGGTAGGCGGTTGTGGCACAACCCAGCCTTGCTCCCAACCCTTATCGATGATTGCATGCTCAATCGATTTGATGCCGACCGCATCGTCATTGATGTTCAACGTACAGGCTGCTTCACAAGGTGCAGGGCAGATACGACCGGTGAACTCAGGGAAATTATTCGTTGAATGCAATACATCCAACGCGCCACGCCAATTCTGGCGATACACCAGATCGTTCCAGTCGGGAATGATGTTATTGACAGGGCAGCCGCTGTTACAAAAGGGGATGCCGCAATCCATGCAGCGCGCCGCCTGCTTGCCTGCTTGCTCGTCGCTCAGATGCAGAACAAACTCACGCCAGTGCTTGAGCCTGTTCGCGGGGGGCTCCGAGGCTTCTTGCAACCGTTTGACTTCGAGAAATCCAGTGATTTTTCCCATGATGATTCCTTAAGCAGCTTTGGGCTGAGGGTTAGCCGCACGCCACATCTCTCCGAGCGCGCGCTTGTAGTCGACAGGCATGACTTTGATGAACTTGCTACGGGCGCTGACCCAATTGCTGACGAGATCGCGTGCGCGGAAACTGCCGGTGTAACTGTAGTGATTCTCGACCAACCGCTTGAGAATCGCCTCGTCAGTTTCGCGTTCACCGCCACGGGCCATGCTGTGCCAGATATCAATGCCTTGCTCTTTTTGCTGATCGGCAGAAGACAGAACGGGCTCAATGGCAACCATGGTCATGTTGCAGCGTGCAGCAAAGGCGCCCTCTGGGTCCCAAACGTACGCAACACCACCGGACATGCCGGCTGCAAAGTTACGACCCGTCTCGCCTAATACGACGACTGTACCGCCCGTCATGTACTCACAACCATGGTCACCCGTACCTTCTACCACGGCTGCAGCACCTGAATTACGAACGGCGAAACGCTCTCCGGCCACACCGTTGAAGTAGGCCTCGCCACTCGTCGCACCGTACAGCACGGTGTTTCCTACGATGATGTGATCGGGACCGAAGCCACGGAAGTCATTGGGTGAACGAACGATGATGCGGCCGCCTGAAAGACCTTTACCAACGTAGTCGTTTCCTTCGCCGACGAGATCAAGCGTGATGCCGTGAGCCAGGAAGGCACCAAAGCTCTGACCTGCTGTGCCATTGCATTGAATGTGGATCGTGTCATTTGGCAGTCCCTCGTCGCCGTAGCGCGTGGCAATGCGTCCTGACAACATTGCGCCAATTGTGCGGTTACGGTTGCGCACAGGTACGATAAAGGAAACCTTTTCACCACGCTCCAAGGCAGGCAGACTGCGTTCGATCAGTTGGTGATCGAGTGCGACATCCAGTCCGTGTTCCTGACCTTCAGTGTGTCGGCGTGGGCTATCCGTTGTTGGTTGATAAAACACGCGAGCAAAATCCAGGCCGTGCGCTTTCCAATGTTCGATCCCTTGGCGAGTATCGAGCAGATCAACACGACCGACCAACTCGTCAAAGCTGCTGATGCCCAACTGAGCCATGATTTCGCGCACTTCTTCGGCAACAAAAAAGAAGTAATTCACGACATGCTCAGGCTTGCCCTGAAACTTTTGACGTAAGACCGGATCTTGTGTGGCAACGCCGACCGGACAGGTGTTGAGGTGGCATTTGCGCATCATGATGCAACCCTCAACAACAAGAGGTGCGGTTGCAAAACCGAATTCGTCTGCGCCAAGCAGCGCACCAACCACAACATCACGACCGGTTTTCATTTGGCCGTCGGCTTGTACGCGAATCCTGCTGCGCAACCGATTGAGCATCAGTGTTTGTTGTGTTTCAGCCAGGCCGAGTTCCCATGGGGTGCCGGCGTGCTTGATTGATGAGATAGGAGAGGCGCCCGTGCCACCATCGTGACCCGAAATGGTGACGTGATCGGCTTTGGCTTTTGCCACGCCTGCGGCAACGGTACCTACGCCGACTTCAGACACGAGCTTGACCGAAATAGAGGCGCGATCATTGACGTTTTTGAGATCGTGGATGAGCTGCGCCAAGTCTTCGATCGAATAGATGTCGTGGTGAGGAGGCGGAGAAATCAAACCGACGCCAGGGACAGAGCAACGCAGTTTTGCGATGTACTCGGATACTTTGTGCCCGGGCAACTGACCACCCTCTCCAGGCTTAGCGCCTTGCGCCATTTTGATTTGGATCTGATCTGCGCTTGACAGGTATTCGGCGCTCACACCAAAACGGCCGGAAGCAACTTGCTTGATCTTGGAGCGCATCGAGTCACCCGCTTGTAGCGGAACATCGGCAGCAATCCGGTCTGCACCGAGTTCGCTGGCAAGCGTTGCGCCGGCTTTGATACCACTTTTGCCTGTACGCAGTTCATTGCGATAGCGTAATTCGTCCTCACCACCTTCGCCGGTGTTGGATTTGCCGCCAATGCGGTTCATTGCCACTGCGAGCACAGAGTGTGCTTCAGTTGAAATTGAGCCGAGTGACATGGCACCAGTTGCGAAGCGTTTGACGATTTCTTTTGCAGACTCGACCTGATCCAAAGGGATCGCACGGGCGGGGTCGACTTTGAATTCAAACAGGCCACGCAACGTCATATGGCGGCGACTTTGGTCGTTGATGAGTTGAGCGTACTCTTTGTAGGTGCGGTAGTTGTTCGCACGTGTGGCATGTTGTAACTTGGCGATGGAGTCAGGCGTCCACATGTGTTCTTCGCCGCGGACCCGAAAGGCGTACTCGCCACCTGTCTCGAGCGCATTGGCCAGCACGGGGTCATTACTGAATGCGGCACGGTGAGTGCGAAGCGCTTCTTCCGCTACTTCGAAAATACCGATCCCTTCGATGTTGCTGGCGGTGCCTGAGAAGTATTTGTTGACGAGGTCTGAGCGCAACCCAACGGCTTCAAAAATTTGAGCGCCGCAATACGACATGTAGGTTGAAATGCCCATTTTGGACATGACCTTATTCAGGCCTTTGCCGATCGCTTTGACATAGTTTTTAACTGCTTTGTCTGCATCTTTGCTGATCGCGGCAATGCTTTCCATTGCGAGGAACGGATGGATGGCCTCGGCGCCGTAGCCACCAAGTAAAGCGAAATGGTGGACTTCGCGTGCTGAGCCCGTTTCAACAACCAAACCAGTGTTGGTGCGCAAGCCCTCGCGGATTAGGTGCTGGTGGATGGCGGATGTCGCGAGTAATGCAGGGATGGCGACGTGCTCGCTGTCCACGTTGCGGTCGGTCAGGATTAAGACGGTATAGCCGCTCTTGACTGCGTCAACAGCGCGTGCGCACAGTGCGGCAAGGCGCGCTTCGATGCCATGCGCACCCCATGCAGCTGGGTAGCTGATGTTGAGCTCAAAACTGCGAAATTTGTTGCCGGTGAGCTCGGAAATGCCACGGATTCGAGCCATTTCATTGACATCGAGAACGGGCTGGGTGACCTCGAGGCGCAGCGGTGGATTGACGTTGTTGATATCCAACAAGTTGGGCTTGGGACCAATGAACGACACAAGCGACATCACCATCTGTTCGCGGATCGGATCGATCGGTGGGTTGGTGACCTGTGCGAATAATTGACGGAAGTAGTTGTAAAAAGATTTTGCGCGGTTTGATAGCACGGCCAAAGGGGCATCGTTACCCATCGACCCAATCGCTTCTTCGCCAGTATCCGCCATGACATCTAGGACAAACTTGAAATCCTCCTGCGTCCAGCCGAAGGCTTGCTGACGATCCAGCAGACTTGTGCTGGCTTCGGGTAAGGATGATTTAGCGGGTGTAGGGAGTGACTCAAGCTTGACGCGCAAACGGTCGATCCACTGACGGTAAGGGCGTGAGTTGGCGAGCTGTGATTTGATCTCTGCATCGTCGATGATGCGACCCTGTTCGAGGTCGATCAGGAACATTTTGCCTGGCTGTAAACGCCATTTTTTGACGATGCGATTTTCAGGAATCGGCAATGTTCCTGCCTCGGAAGCCATAATGACCATGTCATCATCGGTGATGAGATAGCGCGCAGGACGCAAACCATTTCGGTCAAGTGTTGCACCGATTTGACGTCCATCTGTAAATGCAACCGCAGCGGGGCCGTCCCACGGCTCCATCATCGCTGCGTGATATTCATAAAATGCACGACGGCTTGCGTCCATGTGCGTATGTTGTTCCCAAGCTTCAGGGATCATCATCATCATGGCGTGAGCAAGCGAGTAGCCAGAGTTGACCAATAGCTCAAGGCAGTTATCGAAAGTCGCGGTGTCTGACTGGCCTTCGTAGACGATCGGATACAACTTTTTCAAATCATCGCCCAGCACGGCTGATTGCATCATGCCTTCGCGTGCTCTGAGCCAGTTAAAGTTGCCCTTAACGGTGTTGATTTCTCCGTTATGCGCAATCATCCTGTAGGGGTGAGCAAGTGGCCACGCAGGGAATGTGTTGGTGGAAAAACGCTGGTGCACGAGTGCAACGGCGGAGACAGTGAGTGTGTCCGCCAAGTCAAGGTAGTAGCGACCCACTTGATCAGCGAGTAGCAGACCCTTGTAAACCACTGTACGGACAGACGCCGAAGGGACGAAATATTCTTTGCCGTGCACCAAACCCATCGCCTGAATCGCATGGCTTGCTGTCTTACGGATCACGTATAGCTTGCGCTCTAGGGCGTCAGGCACCATCACGTCCGCTCCGCGGCCGATGAAAAGTTGGCGAATGACGGGCTCACAGGCCCGTACCGTTGGCGACATGGGCATGTCGGCGTCAACAGGGACATCGCGCCAACCAAGGACGACCTGGCCTTCGGCACGCACCGAGCGCTCGAGCTCCTGTTCACAGGCGAGCCGCGAAGCGATTTCTTTGGGCAGAAACACCATTGCAACCCCGTATTCGCCGGGAGCCGGTAGGGTAATGTTTTGTTTGGCTAAGTCCTGACGGTAAAAAGCGTCTGGGATTTGGATCAAAATCCCAGCGCCATCTCCCATCAGCTTATCTGCACCCACTGCGCCTCGATGGTCAAGGTTCTCAAGAATTTTGAGGCCTTGCTCGATAATCGCATGGCTTTTTTGACCCTTGATATGGGCCACAAATCCCACGCCGCAGGCGTCGTGTTCGTTGGCGGGGGTGTAGAGCCCTTGAGCTGCAGGAAGACCGTTGACGGGCGCAGGAGTGTTGCGCGCGGCTTGGGTGGGATGGAATTTAATTGGGAAGGTCGACATAACAAGCTCCGGGTGCATTACTGCCATGTTGCAGTGCAAGAGCGTAACAATAGCGTTGAAACTTCAGGGACGCAAGAAAAAAATTGATGGTGTGTCCCCATTAATGGCCAGACGGTAGACTTCGATATATTTAATAGGGACGCACCATAAACTTTAGCGGCTTTACCTTTTCATAGGCCCTGCGAAATTAGGAAGACTCTGCAGAGGCTTTTCTAGGTCGTCCTCGGGGAGCGGGGCTGACGCGTCGGTGAGTCATTTTCCCCAATTCGCTCAAAAATGCAGAGTCGCCAAGACCCCACTGGCCGTGCAAACAACTTTCTATTTGTTTTTCGATCGCGCGACTCCCACCCTCGTTTAGTCGTTCGCGGTAGACCGCCTGGCGATCAAAAGGCGTATTGCCGCAAGCCCAGTAATCGGGGTGAGGGTGAAGCCAGGCAGGAGGGGTGCCTGCAGAGCCGGTGTGCGCCTGAGCAGAGGACCAAGGCCAGGCCTCAACGTCAGTGGTGAGTCCTGCACGCAGGGGTTCGCGTTCAAGCCAAATCAGAGACGGCAAAACCCACACCCCAGGTTGGGGGATTGTGGATCGATATCGTCCGGAAAATACACGACCCGTTTTCAGTTGCGCGGCTAGGTTCCTCCCGACAGACTGAACAAGTGAAGGTATGCTTTTTTCGTGCATCGGGGTCGCCAAAAGCAAAATCTTTTGAGGCGTGATGGCCCAACCATGGAGAGAAACACCCTCACGCGTTGCGGCTAACCCTAGCCAAACGCATAGATCTCGGTAATGACTTGGCGGCGAGTTTGACGAGAGTGAAGGTTGGTTGAGCAACTGCATGGATATCAGTTGCGCAAAACCCGTTGCATGAAGTCGGGGCAGTCTAGCCATGATGGGGTTTCAGTCCCGCTTCAGGGCTTTTTAAGCCTGTAAAAAAGATTAGGCTCACTAACAATGTAGAGGTTACCAGCGTCGTCAGTTGCAATGCCCTCAGGGCGCGGCATGGGCTTGGCACCTTTGGGCGATAGGGACAGCATGCCGCGTGCTTGGCCGCTATCTCCGTCAAGTTGAACAATCATTTGAGACTCTTCGCTCAGTAAAAATACCCGCCCATTGGATGGGTCGGCTTCGACCGAAGAAAGATCAGTCGCAAAGGGCACGTCATCAAGCCAGTGGCTGATGTTTTCAATCCTCAGGCCACGGGAGTCAGGAGATTGAAGGTAATTTAGGCCACTGATGCGATAAAGTGTTCTTGGGCTGTGTTCTTTTGAAACGTAGAGGCGGTCACGTTTGAGGTCATAGCCTAGGCCGTTGAAACCTTGATTGGCGTCATCGCCTTCGCGAAAGCGCAAAAGCAGGGCAAATGAGCGGGTAACGTCCAGAGTCTGAGGTGACGCGGGAATTTCGGTCAACACAATGCGGCTGCGTCTGCCGTTGACCAAGGCTAAGCGATTGCCACCTATCCAGGCAATACCGTTAATGTCCGACATCCCTTTGACAGGATAAGTCGCGAGCAACTGGCCATCGGTCGACAAGGCCACGATTGCAGTGGGTTTATTGACCACCCCCCAGAGGCGCTTTTGGAGTGGATCGTAGGCTAAACCTGCAAATTTGCCCTCCAGTCCTGCGACAGGGCGGGGTTGATCGGGTGTCGCGTATCCAGTCAGAGTGTTGCCGCCTTCGGCTGCAATTTTCTTTTCCCACTCGGCCTGCTTGGCTGCCAGCCCTGAAATCCAGCGGTAGGCCACCTGCTCTGCGTGGTAATAACGCACGCCGATGTACGTCGCCCAACCCACAGCGATCACGAGTAGGCAGGCAAGCAAAATTTTGGAAAGAAACTTGACTAAATCGGACATACCCTAATCCAGGGACAAACAAAGCGGCAGCCGAGCGAAAATCGTCGCCGGAAAAATGCCCCCCAGATTAACACTCCCGAGACACGTGCGGAACTTTCGGCGTGGAAATCCGTCTTATTAGCACTCGGGCCGTGCGAGTGCTAAAATTTGCAACAAGACGGCACCTTGAAAATAGGAGTCACCCTTCATGACTAATTCGGCAGCTTTAACTTTGCAACCAAGTCAACTCGCAATGGCGATTTCGAATCCCGGTTCACTCGGGACGATTGAAGCCTATATTTCGACGGTAAACCGACTGCCTGTTTTGACGCCAGAGCAGGAGGGCGCACTCGCACGCCGTTTGCGAGATGATCAAGATATCTCAGCCGCGCGCGAGCTCGTATTGTCTCATCTGCGCTTGGTCGTTTCCGTTGCACGCCAGTACTTGGGATACGGTTTGCCGCATGCTGACCTGATCCAAGAAGGCAATGTAGGTCTGATGAAGGCCGTCAAACGGTTTGATCCTGAGCGCGGCGTCCGTCTCGTGTCCTTTGCTGTGCATTGGATTAAGGCAGAAATTCACGAATACATCGTGCGTAATTGGCGGATGGTGAAAGTTGCCACGACCAAGGCGCAGCGAAAGTTGTTCTTTAATCTGCGTAGTATGCGTCCGGATGGCCAAACACTGGATACAAAACAGGTTGATGAAATTGCGGCGCAACTGAACGTCCGAACTGAAGACGTGCGCGAAATGGAAGTGCGACTTTCAGGTCGCGAGATGTCGCTTGAAAACCAAGACGATGACGAGGACGCCTTTGCGCCGATCGCTTACCTGTCTGACGAGGGTCACGCGGACCCAACGCAGGTGCTTGAGCGGCGCGCAGAAGATTTGATGCGCGGGGCGGGTCTAGATCGTGCGCTGGATACGCTGGATCCGCGATCGCGTCGAATTGTTCAAGCCCGTTGGCTGCAGGACGATAGCGGCGCAACCCTGCATGAGCTTGCCGAGGAGTTCGGGGTATCGGCTGAGCGTATTCGTCAGATCGAAGTTGCAGCCATGAAAAAAATGCGCTTGGCGCTGAGCAATTAAGTCTCCCCCTTAAAACATCACGTACCATAAGGTTCTGTTGATGGGTTGTACCCATTTAACAAACGGAACAGTACGGTATGGATATTAATTCCTTTGTATTTGGACTCACGGGCCTGCTTGCGCTCGTGTGCTTCATGCCGCCCCTTGCGGGTCGCGTCAAACTTCCTTATTCAGTGTTTCTCGCCATCGCAGGTTGTGTGCTGGGCTACGTCTCTCATGTTCACAAATGGGCGCCACCCGTGCTCGGAGAGTTTCTAACCATCCTCAGCACGTTCGAGATTTCATCTGAGACATTTCTAGTCGTATTTCTGCCAATACTGCTGTTTGAAGCGGCGTTGGCGATGAATGTGCGTCGATTACTTGATGACCTTGGGCCGATCCTGATGATGGCGGTGGTCGCGGTCATCGTGAGCACGGTATTTGTTGGCATCATATTGTCCCAGGTGTCGGGATTTAGCCTCGTCGTCTGTCTGCTGTTGGGCTCGATTGTTGCCACGACTGACCCTGCCGCTGTTATTGGAATCTTTAAAGAAGTGGGCGCACCCGCTCGACTCAACACGTTGGTCGAAGGTGAAAGCTTATTAAACGATGCAGCGGCCATTGCCCTTTACGCGGCGCTTTTGGGCGTGTTGTCCCATACGACTGAATTGACCTTTGTTTCGCTGACTCAAAACTTCCTCTACTTATTTTTGGGTGGTGGTTTGACAGGTTTCGTGTTGGCGCGGCTGGCGTGTTTTTCTTTTCCGTTGCTGCGCGGTTGGCCAGCGGCTGAAATCTCCCTCACGATTTCAGTCGCGTATCTGTCTTATTTTGTATCAGAGCATTATTTGCAGGTTTCTGGGGTGGTTGCCACGGTTGTCGCCGGTTTGGTGATTGGTTCAACGGGTCGTACCCGTATGGCACCCACTACCTTCGTGACGCTATCTCAGTCTTGGCACCAGTTTGGCTTTTGGGCAAATTCATTGATTTTCTTGTTTGCTGCGATGTTGATTCCCAAAGTGATGGCAAACGCGACATGGATTCATCTTTTGTATGTTTTCCTGGTCTTTTTGGCAACGCTCGTTGCGCGTGCGATTGTGGTGTTTGGCCTTGTGCCGCTTCTTTCACTGTCGGGATTTGGCGCGCGTATTGGCACGCGATTTCGTGTGGTGCTTTGGTGGGGCGGTCTGCGGGGTGCATTGTCGCTTGCGCTGGCACTCGCGGTGACTGAGCGTACGAGCCTACCGGAAGATGCGCGTGAATTTATCGCGATCTCAGTGACAGGTTTTGTTCTTGCCACACTGTTCATCAACGGCCTGTCTCTGCAGCCTCTCATTAGGTTGCTGGGGTTGAATTTGCTGACAAAAAAGGAACGCGCACTGCGAAATCAGGCAGTGATTGTTGCGACCGCTTTGATCCAACAAGAGACCGATGAAATCGCACGTGCGGAACAAGTGACGGATGCGGCACGCGAGCGTGTGTATGCGGCCTTTGGAAAGAGCATTGAGCAGGGCAGTGATCTTCATATTGATCATTTTTCGATTAAGGAGCGCGTCGATCTTGGTCTGACCATTCTTGCCCGCCAAGAGTATGAGCGTTACTTTGATGTGCTCAAGCATCAGATCATTGATCGCAACATGGCAGAACGTTTGTTGGGGCGAGCGGAACGACTAGAGGAGTCTGTGCGGCTCCGTGGCGTAAAGGGCTTTCATGTCAGCATTGCTCGAGCGATGCGCTACCCAAGGCGCTTTAGACAAGCCATGCGTGTGTATGAAATATTAGGCGTCCAACGCTGGCTTGCCTATGAGCTGAGCCAACGTTTTGTCGCGCTCATGTGTATGCGCTCGATTGCACAACAGTTACTTGAATTTGCCGCTAAAAAATTACCGGATATTTTGGGCGATGAGGCGTGCGAAAAAATAATCGCGTTACATACTCAACGCTTGTCGTTGATCCGTGAGGCACTTCATGCTCTGGAGCTGCAGTATCCCAGCTACTCGCTATGGATGCAGGAGCATTACCTGGGACGCATTGCGCGCCGTCTGGAGCGAGAGCGCTACGGAGAGATGTTCGATCAGTCGCTCATTAGCGGTGAGGTGTATGAGGACTTGTCGAGCCAAGTGAGTAAACGCTGGGCATTCTTGGATCGGGATGCACCACTTGATATTGCTATGGGTTCTGCAGAGCTCGTCGCGCGCGTGCCATTGCTGAGTGGTTTGCCATCAGACGCACAACGTGCGGTGATTAAGCTGTTGACACCGCGACTTTTTTTGCCCGATCAATTGATCTGGGGGAAAAAGGTGCCGCCGTTTGGCTTATACATAGTTGCATCGGGCGCGGTGACGATTTTGTTACCCGACGGGACACATGTTGAGCTGGGTTCTGGTGAATTCTTTGGTGAAATGTATTTGCTCGATCACGATGTGCCCGAGGATTTCGAGGTGCGGTCGCTGGGATACAGCAAGGTGTTGTGTCTGCCCGCTAAGGATTTTGATCAGCTTTTGTCCCAGGATCCCACGATCAGGACGGCGATTGAGCTCGTGGCTAAACAGCGCCTCCGCGCACTCGAGGTCTGGCGCGCCCACAAACCTACTTTTGAGATTGTCGCCACAGATCCTCTGTGATCACAATTGAGGCCTCGAGCGTAAAGGCGTCGTCCTTTAGCATTCGATAAATCGTTTCAGTGTCAAAAAGCTGAATGTCCATGACCTCACCATCGCGATTACGTGGTTTGGTTTGGTTGGGCAAAACGCATTCGCATGTCATCACTGCCTCGGTTTGAAAACCTTCTGGGATACGGCGTCTCATATGCGCAATCGTCCGCAAGGGGGTGCGATTGACAAGGTCGGGCGCATCAAGCCCAGCTTCTTCGTCTGACTCGCGAACGAGAGCAAGTTCGGGATCTTCCAAATGACCAACAAGTCCGCCTACTAGGGTGTCCCACATGCCAGGGTCCGTTGCCTTGGTGAGTGCGCGTCTCGCGACCCAAAGCTGCCCGTCCTCTGACCATCCGCTCAAGTGTACGGCTCGGGTCGTGAGTCCCAGCGGTCGCATGGCGCCGCGCTCGATGGCCCCCATGCGCGCTGGAGCGATCCCGGTGCTCTCCGAGGGCTCTTGCCAAACATCAAGAAGCTCATTGCGCCAGCCGGGTGTGCAGCCAGCCGCCTTGAGGATGAGCGCTAACTCAGCTAAAAGTTCGTTGAGTTCAGCGCCCATTGAGAGGTGTGCACCGAAATGTGCTTGTTCAGGAGTGAGTTTGACGCCAGGTATATTGATAAGCGCCTGCGCTGCAGCCGGGAAGAGCCAACCGCAACGCTGCCTGCCGATATAAAGGGGTAAAGAGCCTGCTTCTGGCTGTTGTGTTGCACGCTTGATGAACGCGTCTAAAAGCAGGTGAAGGTCTTGACGACCCACGATGTGACCTGAATAGGGCATGATTCTGATACGCCTGATAGAGTAAAGGCATTGTAGTGCAGCATGGTTGCCACGCCTGCGCTACAATCATTTCCGTTTCTTTGCGATTCGAGCTAATACGTAGCGATTTTTTCTCCTATGATTAGCCATACAATAATTTTGTGTTGGGCGAGTTCGCCAGCAGCGTTTAAGGCTGCAACTCAGCGAGTCAGCTCCGCGCAATGTGTTTAGAGGTCAGCATGAAGAAGTTGAGAGGGTTACTGGGCGCCTGTGCCATGCTTTTTGTCGGCATCGCGAGTGCACAAGTACAAGACATGCCCGGCGGGCCGCGCGTCAATCAGCTCAATCTCCCTGAGGGAGTGAGCCAGATCGCGCGCGATGTGGCTTGGTTGCATTGGTTCATGTTGATCATCTGTCTGGTGATCTTCGTCGCGGTTTTTGGCGTGATGTTTTATTCGATTTGGGCACACCGCAAATCACGTGGCTTTAAACCTGCAACGTTCCATGAGCACATGGGCGTCGAAGTCGCTTGGACCGTCGTGCCCTTTTTGATTGTGATCGCAATGGCCTTACCTGCGACCAGAACTGTTGTTGCCATGAAGGATACAAGTGGTGCTGACTTGACGGTCAAAGTGACCGGATACCAGTGGAAGTGGGGTTATGAATATATCGATGGCCCTGCGACTGGGGTCAAGTTCCTATCCAATCTGTCGACCCCGCGCGCTCAGATTGAAAACAAGGAACCGAAGGGACCGTTTTATCTGATGGAAGTGGACAATCCACTCGTCGTTCCTGTGGGCAAAAAAATCCGGCTAGCCGTGACGGCTGCTGACGTGATCCATTCTTGGATGGTGCCTGATCTGGCGGTCAAGCAAGACGCGATTCCAGGTTTTATCCGGAATACGTGGTTCCGCGCAGACAAAGTTGGCGAATTCCGCGGTCAGTGCACCGAGCTATGCGGTAAAGACCATGCCTTTATGCCTATTGTTGTTAAGGTCGTTTCTGAAGCAGACTATGCCATATGGGCTGCCGAGCAAAAGAAACTTCTCTTGGCCGCTGCTGACGATCCTAACAAAGAATGGACACCTGCCGAACTGATTGCCCGTGGTGAAAAAGTGTATGCCGCCAATTGCGTGGCCTGCCATCAGGGCAGTGGTAAGGGTGTGATGGGTGCTTTCCCTGCGTTGGACGCTAGTGCTCTTGTCATGGGCCCGAAAGCTGCAAACATTGAAATTTTACTGAAAGGTAAGCCTGGCACTGCGATGGCTTCTTTTGCCTCGCAACTCAACGATGTTGAGATTGCCTCGGTGATTACTTATACGCGTAGTGCTTGGACAAATGCAGGCAAGGGTAAGGACCCAGTCGTTTCGCCTGCCGATGTCAAGGCGGCACGCTAATTAGTGCGTTGTTGGTTGAGTCAAACGGATCAATTCGTATAGATCGTTGCTTTCACTATTGGGTGTAAAGCAGCCTAAGCAGGATTAGGAGTTCACCATGAGTAGCATTCCAGCAGATCACATTGATGGCCACGGCCACGGACATGACCACGATCATGCGCACGACCATGAGCACCATGGTCCTTCGCTGCACGGTTGGCGTCGTTGGTTGTTTGCAACCAACCACAAAGACATCGGAACGATGTATTTGATTTTTTCGTTCACCATGTTGCTCGAAGGTGGTGCGTTAGCACTTCTCTTGCGCACGGAGTTGTTCGAGCCAGGTCTGCAATTCTTCCGTCCCGAACTGTTTAATCAGTTCACGACGATGCACGGTCTGATTATGGTGTTCGGTGCGATTATGCCGGCCTTCGTGGGATTTGCTAACTGGATGGTGCCTCTACAAATTGGCGCCTCCGACATGGCCTTCGCACGGATGAATAACTTCAGCTTCTGGTTGCTACCCGTTGCTGCGTTTCTTTTGACGGCTTCATTCTTTGTGCCTGGCGGTGCAACGGCAGCTGGCTGGACGCTTTATGCGCCCCTGACCGCTCAGATGGGTCCCGGGATGGACTTGGCGATTTTTGCGATTCACATCATGGGTGCATCGTCAATCATGGGTGCGATCAATATCGTGGTGACGATCTTGAATATGCGTGCGCCTGGTATGACGCTGATGAAGATGCCATTGTTCTGCTGGACTTGGTTGATTACGGCATATTTGTTGATCGCGGTGATGCCTGTGTTGGCGGCTGCTATCACGATGGTGTTGACAGACCGTCACTTTGGCACTGGGTTCTTTAACGCAGCTGTGGGTGGTGATCCTGTTCTGTATCAACATATTTTTTGGTTCTTCGGGCATCCCGAGGTGTACATCATGATTCTGCCGGCCTTCGGCATTGTTTCAGCGATTGTGCCCGCCTTCGCCCGCAAACAGCTGTTTGGTTACGCGTCAATGGTGTATGCAACCGCGTCGATTGCGATCCTTTCGTTTATCGTTTGGGCGCACCACATGTTTGCTACGGGAATGCCCGTGACGGCACAGCTGTACTTCATGTACGCAACGATGTTGATTTCGATCCCGACAGGTGTCAAGGTGTTTAACTGGGTCGCGACAATGTGGCGCGGTTCGATGACCTTTGAAACACCTATGCTTTTTGCAGTGGGCTTCATCTTTGTGTTCACGATCGGTGGATTTACGGGCTTGATCTTGTCGATGGCACCAATCGACATCCAGGTCCATGATACGTATTACGTGGTGGCGCACTTTCACTATGTGTTAGTCGCAGGCTCTTTGTTTGCCTTGTTTGCTGGTACGTATTACTGGTTGCCAAAGTGGTCAGGCTATATGTACGACGAGCGCCTTGGTAAGTGGCACTTTTGGATGAGCATGATCTCCTTCAACATCACCTTCTTCCCAATGCACTTTATGGGTCTCGCAGGGATGCCACGTCGCTACGCCGATTATGCAGCGCAATTTACGGATTTCCACCAAATCGCCACAATCGGTGCTTTCTGGTTCGGTTTTTCGCAGTTGCTGTTCTTGTATATCGTATTGAAGGCTTATGCTGGCAAGGGCGAGCGCGCACCTGCTAAGCCATGGGAAGGTGCTGAGGGTCTTGAGTGGACGGTTCCATCGCCTGCACCATTCCATACATTTGAGACCCCACCACAGGTCAAATAGGATTTTTAGATGACTCCAGAACAACGTCGCAAGAATAAGCGGGCCGGATGGATCTTTCTAGTGCTTGTGCTTGTGATGTTTGGTTGGACGATTGGCAGGCAGTTTTACATGCACTACTTTTCTTGACACAAGTGAGGCAGTCAACACATGAGTCAAGATCTTAAAGAACTATCTCAGCGAAAGCTGAACTTTTTTCAAACTCTCAAGGCCATTTCTTGGGCTATGTTCGGTGTGAGAAAAGGTAAGGGGTATCAAGAAGATATCGCCAAACTGAATCCGGTCCATCTTGTGGTTGCCGGCCTGCTGTTTGGTGTGATATTTGTGGTGAGTCTTATTTTGATTGTCCAATTGGCTATCGCAAGTCTCAGCTAGAACAATATTTGATCATTTGTAGTCTGGAGAACAATATGAGTGCATCCCACTCTGCTCACGTTAAAGAGGCACCTTATTATTACGTGCCTGCGGATTCCGCCCATCCTGTGCGAGCCAGCTTTTGTTTGCTGATCGTGATGCTCGGTGCTTCTGCGTGGGTGAACAGCATCGGGGCGGGTAAGTGGGCCGTGCTGGTTGGTATGTTGGGCTTATTTGTGGTGCTCTATAACTGGTTCGGCGATGCGATTCGAGAGTCTCAGGCTGGATTGAACAGTAAGCGCGTTGACGTTTCTTACCGCTGGAGCATGAGCTGGTTTATTTTCTCCGAGGTCATGTTCTTTGCAGCATTCTTTGGTGCGCTTTGGTACACACGTGTTGTGACGATGCCTTGGCTGGGCGACTTGGATCACAAGCAACTGTTGTGGCCTGATTTCAATGCTGTGTGGCCAAACCTCGGACCAGCAGGTGTCGTTGATGCATTTGAGACGATGGGGCCCTTTTGGTTGCCTACAATTAATACAGCTTTACTGTTAGCTTCTGGCGTGACGCTGACGATTTCGCATCATGCTTTGCGTGAAAGCCATCGTGGCAAAGCGAAATTCTGGTTGTTTGCTACGATTGTTCTTGGGTTTGTCTTCGTCTCTTGCCAAGCGTATGAGTACTTTTACGCTTATTCGGCATTGAACTTGCGCTTTGACTCGGGTGCTTATGGTTCATTGTTCTACATGCTGACAGGTTTTCACGGCTTTCATGTGTTGCTCGGCGCGACGATGTTGACGGTCATTCTGATTAGGATGATGAAAGGACATTTCACAGCAGACAACCACTTCGGTTTTGAGGGTGCTGCTTGGTATTGGCACTTTGTTGACGTGGTTTGGCTTGGACTGTATCTATTTGTTTATTGGTTCTAAGCAATAGCAGTCAGTCCTAAAGACGTTAAAAAGGCCAGCATGATGCTGGCCTCTTTATTTCTAATATTCACATATTGTTTCGGGATTTAGCGTTGGAATCCAGTTGTTTCAATCCAACCCATCCAGTGTGAAAAAAGCAGAAATAGGAACAGTGCGACCGAGAGGCTAATGCGCAATGTGAGCGCATTCACGGTCTTGTTTGAGGTGCCTTTGTCGCGCATTAGGTAAAAAAGGGCGGAGCCCAGACTACCTAGAATGCCGATAAACGCAATAATGACCACAATACGCATCAAAGCCTCCGCTAAAAAAAGGATTATCGCAGACATGACTCAAGCAGGCCCGAATAGGCTTACCTCAATTGCTCTGATTCTGCTTGCAACCGTTGCGGTCGTTTGTTTAATGCTCGGCCGTTGGCAACTCGACCGTGCTGAACAACGCCGAGAAATTGCTGCGACGCTAGAGGCTGGTCGACGTGCGCCGGCTTTGAACTTGACACCGACAGTGGACACGAACGCTCTGCAGGCGTGGCGGCCTGCCACGGCGCAGGGTCAATGGCGTCCTGAGTGGAGTGTATTGCTCGACAACCGTAATCTTGAGGGTAAGCCTGGGTTATGGCTGGCGACCCCCTTGATGCTGGACGATAAAAGTGCTGTTCTTGTATTACGGGGATGGATTGAGCGGCCTATTGGCAATCAATCCGCACAGAAAATACCCATATCTGCAGGGGATGACCGTGTAGAAGGCGAGCTCGCCCTGCGCGTGCCGCGTTTATTCGAACTTTGGTCGAGTCAGGCACAAGCATCCGGGACTTTGCCCGCGGACTGGAAGGGGGCTGTACAGCCTGATCAAGGCGTCATTGACACGGCGTTGCTGCCACGTCTGCAGAATCTTGACCTAGAAGAGTTTGCACAAAGAACCGGTTTGCAATTTATACCCGCGGTGCTGATGCAGAGCGCTGCGCTAACAAAAGATGGCTTAAAGCGTGTGTGGCCAGAGCCCTCGCTCGATGCAGATAAAAATGTTGGTTATGCCGTGCAATGGTTTGGTTTTGCTGGCATTGTTTTGATTGCCTTTGTGGTGATTGTTTGGCGACGATTCCGTCGACGTCAATGACCGCAGCGGTGTACTGCTATTCTTAAAAAAAGAGGGAATCGCTGTAAAGTACTACATAGAAACCCGTAGATGAATTAATGCGATGGAATTGCTGTGACCAAATCTTCTTCACCCTCCATGCCTGCGGCCAAAGTGCCCACGGCTCAAAATAATCTGAAGTCAAAAACCCCGCTCATCATCATCATGCTGATGAGCTTAGCCCCCGTTATTGCTGCACTATTGGTTTATTTCAATCCTGAATGGCGACCCTCGGGTGGCGCGAACTACGGGATGTTGATCGAGCCGCAGCGCCCGATTCCTGGGGTTAAGGATCTTCCCCTGACAACGCTCGATGGCCAAGCCTTTGACCTCAATTCGTTGAAGGGGAAATGGATCATTGTTGCGGCCGATGTTGCTGAGTGTCCTGAGTCATGCGCGCGTAAGTTGTTTATCTTGCGTAATTCTCACGCTAGTCAGGGTAAGCACGTTGAGCGCTTGGCGCGTGTCTGGTTCATCACGGATGATGCACCTGTTCCCGAAAAGGTCCTTGAGGCATACAAGGGGGCGGTGATGGTTCGAGTCAATCCGCTCATTTTGGAAAAGTTTTTACTTGGTCAGACACCTGCAGGGTTGACTGCTGAGCAGGCCCGCACAGAACTTGCGCCGCCCATGTGGATTATTGATCCTCTCGGTAATTTGATTTTGCAATATCCGCCTGTCGCAGACCCAGAGCTATTCCGTAAAGAGCTGCGCAAACTTCTCCAGAATTCGAGGATTGGTTAAATGACTGTCGCGACGTCGCCCGCCATGCCATCAGCGCAAGCGGACGCAAGTCACCGTGAAAAGGCTCGCAAGCGTTACCGCCGGATCGTGTTTTTGACTTGGTTTCTAACGCTAGATCTGATTATGTTTGGCGCCTTCGTGCGTTTGACGGATTCCGGTTTGGGGTGCCCAGATTGGCCTGGTTGTTACGGTAGTGTGACGCCGATTGGTGCGTTGGACTCGATCCGGCAGGCAGTCCAAGTCATGCCAGATGGTCCGGTGACGTTACCTAAAGCATGGATTGAAATGATCCATCGCTATGTAGGTGCACTGCTGGGGTTTCTGATCATCATGATCTCGTGGATGGCATGGCGCCACCGCAAACGTTTCGAGTATCGTCCGACTCTGCCGATTGTGACGCTCGCCGCTGTCTGCTTGCAAGGGGCTTTTGGCGCCTGGACGGTCACAATGAAGCTGATGCCATTGATAGTGACCGCACACTTACTGGGCGGGATGACACTACTTGCTTTGATGACTTGGCTCGCTGCGCGTGAGCGCGAGTATCCAGCGGTACGCGCAAGTATGGCGAGTTTTAGACCATGGATAGCGGTTGGCTTAGCCCTGCTATTTATGCAAATCGCCTTGGGTGGGTGGGTCAGTACAAACTATGCAGCACTCGCCTGTATGGATTTCCCTAAATGTAATGGCAGTTGGTTGCCGACCATGGACTTATCAAGTGGTTTTTCCTTGGTGCGAGGTCTAGGCGAAATGCCTGGAGGAGAGATGATTTCCCAAACGGCACTAACTGGCATTCACTGGGTGCACCGTAATTTTGCGTTTGTGGTGTTTGCTTATATGGGTGTGTTGAGCTGGCGTTTGATGTCTGATCCCGGATTAAAGGGACCGGCACAGCTCGTCATGTTGCTATTAGTGGCTCAACTTTTTACCGGGCTGACGACTATTTTCTTTCAGTGGCCATTACTGATTGCTGTGCTGCATAACGGCGGTGCAGCCGGTCTAGTCATTGCAACGGTGACTTTGCTGTTTAGGTTGGGACATAAGCGTAGGCTTGCGGGTGCCTGACCAGCGAGAGAATCGTCAGGTGAGGGATATCCCCGATGCTCTGCCATGCTTGCTATTACAATACCTTAAGTTTCAATTGAATAGTGACCATGTCTAGTTTGACCGCCAGATCTCCCAGCCTGTGGCGCCAGTATCTCGTGCTGACCAAGCCGCGGGTGACACAACTCGCCGTTTTTTGCGCAGTCATTGGCATGTTTTTAGCCACGCCAACGCTGCCTGATATGCAAAAAGTGGTGGCGGGTACGATCGGCATTTGGTTGCTCGCTGCTGCGGCATTTGCGGTCAATTGCCTGATTGAACAAAGCATTGATGCGCGGATGCTGCGCACGGCTAGGCGTGCCACTGCCACAGGCGCGATTTCACCCGCCCAAGTGATGTTGTTTTCTGGCGTGCTGGGTGGTTTGGGGATGTTGGTGCTGTATCGCTGGGTTAACCCCCTGACGATGTGGTTGACGTTTGCCACCTTTGTTGGTTATGCGGTGATTTACACCGTCATACTCAAGCCACGTACTCCCCAAAATATAGTGATCGGTGGTTTGTCTGGCGCCATGCCCCCTGCTTTAGGATGGGCGGCGGTCGCAAACGCAGTGCCGGCAGAGGCATGGTTATTAGTGCTGATTATTTTTATCTGGACCCCGCCTCATTTCTGGGCGTTGGCGCTATACCGCACTCGAGACTACGAGAACTCCGGCTTGCCGATGCTGCCAGTCACGCACGGCCAGCAATTTACGCGGTTGCATATTTTGCTCTACAGCATTGCCCTGATGGCCACGACGGCGCTGCCGTATGTGATTGGTATGAGCGGCTGGTTGTATTTGCTATGTGCGATGGTGTTAGGCGCCATGTTTGTCTGGTATGCCTGGAAGCTCTATCGACATTACAGTGACGAGCTTTCCCGCAAGCTATTCAGGTTTTCTATCCTATACCTGTCACTGCTCTTTGCCGCGCTGCTTGTGGACCATTGGCTCATTGTGGTGGGGGAGTAATTGCAATCTATCGTATCTAGCCCAAGTAAGCACATTTTGAATGAATATCGGCCTCAGGCAGTGAGTCCAGCCCGTAAAGGTATAGGCTGGTTTTTCTTGCTGCTCGCCTGTGTGATGTTGTTGACGGCGTGCGGTGATTCTGCAGATATCAAATTCAAAGGCAGTGACATCACTGGCACAAAGCTTGGTCGAGATTGGACGCTCGAGGGGATGGATGGGAAAACATACACGCCGTCAAGTTTCCAAGGCAAGGTCTTGTTGGTGTTTTTCGGGTTTACGCAATGTCCCGATGTCTGTCCGACTGCCTTGGCCGAATTAGCGCAAGTGATGACATTGCTAGGAGACCGTGCCAAGCAGGTGCAGGTCTTGATGATTTCTGTCGATCCAGAGAGAGATACGCCCGAGGTGTTGCGCGCTTATCTTTCTGGATTTGATCCGCATTTTTTAGCCTTAACGGGCTCGGCTGCGCAGATCAAGACAGCCGCAGGTGCCTTTAAAGCCTATTACGCGAAAGCGCCGGCTGCTAAAGGCAGTTATACGATGGATCACAGCTCATCTTTTTACATTTTGGATAAAAAGGGCGATGCACGCATCATGATTAACAGCACCAAGGGTGCAGCAGCCGTTGCGCATGATATTGAGGCGCTTTTGCGCTAAGAGACAGGCTTTTGTTGCGTTGCGTTGGCTGCCTGCCAGCCACGGAAAGCAGCTTGTGCTTTTTCGGAAAGCTCAGAAATCGCGATTTGGCTGCGGCGCTCAATAATCATGAGTGCATAAGGGGTGGCCAGGCTCGAGGCCTCTTGACAGAGACGCAGCTCTTCACCGACAGAGGGACTGCGTTGGCGCCAAAAGTTAATGGCGGATTCGATTTCGGGGAGAGTGATGTTGCTTTGCATTTGTCTATTGTCCCAGAATATTGACCCGACTTTCAAAGAAACACTGCTTTTCGACGGGTGTTGGCAACTTCGCATGACCGACTCGGATGCGAGTAATATGAAAGGGTTAAACCTAACAAGGGTCATGTATGGCTACGTCTCCTTCTAGCAATCCCTTTGTGCTGCCTGGTTTAGGTCAGACCGGTGACATGGCGTCCAACCCATTGTTCGCTAGCCTTGAGATGATGCGCCAAACTTTTACCTCATTATCCGGTGCGAATGGGCTGGCAAGCGGGCTCTCCATGCAGCCCACTCTAGATCCTGTCGAGCTCGAAAAAAAAATCAATGAATTGAAGTCAGTAGAAAGCTGGCTTAAGCTGAATTTGTCGATGTTGAGCAGCACGATTCAGGGTATGGAAGTTCAGTTGGCGACGATTGCAACGCTACGCCAGTTTGTTGCTTCGAGTAACTTGGCGGCGCAGAACTTTTCGGCAGCAGCAACAGCCTCGGGTGACAAGGCCAGCATCGCCGACGAACCCGCGCGTCCGCCAGGAAGCACCGCACAGGCAGATGCGACCAGCCCCCCAGATGCAGCACAGGCATGGTGGACAATGTTGACACAGCAGTTTGGACAGATTGCAGCCGCAAGCTCTGCAAGCATGAAAGCTGCGCAAGCTGCTGCCACGCCTAACGATAGCAAGAGCTCTGCCAACGTGTCTGGTCAATCTGCAGTGAAGAAAACAGGTGCTAAAGGCTCAGCTGCTGCAAAGAAATCAACGACCCGCCACTCTCCCAAAAGATCTGACTCTTAAACAAACCATGCTTAACATCGTGATTCTCGCGGCCGGTCAAGGCAAGCGTATGCAGTCCAATCTCCCTAAAGTCCTTCACCCTATCGCTGGTCGCCCAATGTTGTCCCATGTGCTTGATGGTGCTCAGGCTTTGGGCGCGCGGGGCATCGTCGTGGTGGTTGGACATGGCGCTGAGCAGGTACAGCAGGCATATGGCAAGCACGAGGGCTTGCAGTTCGCCCTGCAACAGCCACAACTCGGTACGGGACACGCTGTTCTACAGGCGGCTCCATTGCTGCAAGAAGATGGTGATCACGACGTAACGATTGTGCTTTATGGCGATGTGCCCCTGGTGCAACCAGAAACGCTACGTGCGTTACTGGCGGCGCGCGGCGATGGCTTGGCGGTACTGACCGAGGTATTGGCGGATCCAACAGGGTATGGACGCATTGTGCGCGATGCGAAGGGTCATGTGTGTGCGATTGTGGAGCACAAGGATGCCAACGCGACGCAGCGCGAGATTAGGGAAGTCAACACCGGGATTATCGCTGCACCGACACGGCTGTTAAAAACCTGGTTGTCGAGGCTCACGAACAATAATGCTCAGGGTGAGTATTACCTGACCGATATTATTGGTATGGCGGTGGCTGATGGTGTGCCTGTTAGTGTTGCGCATCCCGCCGCAGCATTTGAAACGCTGGGTGTGAACAGTCGGGCACAGCAGGCGCAGCTTGAGCGGCTGTGGCAGACGGAACTGGCGCGTCGGCAACTTGAGGCTGGCGTGACAATTGCGGATCCATCGCGTTTCGATGTGCGCGGGACACTGACGTGCGGTCAGGATGTTTTTATCGATGTTGGCTGTGTGTTTGAAGGCGATGTGACCTTGTCTGATGGCGTGCGTGTGGGCCCACACTGTGTACTGCGCAACGTAACCCTCGGGGCACGGACGAAAATAGAAGCCTTTAGCCATCTTGAACAAGCCCAAGTGGGTTGCGATGCTCAAATCGGACCTTTTGCGCGATTACGCCCTGGGGCCGTACTGTCAGATCAGACGCATGTCGGTAATTTTGTTGAGATCAAGAATGCCGTGATTGGTAAGGACAGTAAGGCGAATCATCTTGCCTATATCGGAGATGCTGACGTGGGTGAGCGTGTCAATATCGGCGCAGGTACCATCACTTGCAACTATGACGGTGCGAATAAGCACCGCACGATTATTGAGGATGACGTTTTTATTGGTTCGGACACGCAGCTCGTGGCGCCGGTACGGGTTGGCCGAGGCGCGACGCTGGGTGCAGGTACGACGCTGACGCAGGATGCACCCGCCCATCAATTGACGCTTACTCGATCTAAGCAAGCCTCGATTGCGGGATGGCAGCGGCCGGTCAAGAAACTCAAAGTATGAGCGAAGTTAAAGCAGAACCTAAGTCGGAGGCGATAGAGGGCTTACCGTCAGGACGGCGGGGCATGGCCGCTCTGGCCTTAGCGCTCGGTCTTATGTTGGCGGTGTTGGATGCCACCATGATCAATGTGGGGTTGCCATCGATTGCAGAAAGCCTCAATGAGTCGGCGGCTTCTGTCGTGTGGGTGGTCAATGCCTATAGTCTGACTGTCGCGATGTCACTATTGCCGATGGCGGCTATCGGTGAGCGCATTGGTTTTAAGCGCTTGTTTCGTTATGGCTTGATCACGTTTATCCTTGCGGCCCTTGCGAGCGCACTGGCTCCCAATTTGCCCGCCCTACTTGTTAGCCGTATTTTTCAGGGGCTTGGTGGCTCTGCAATCATGTGTCTTTTTGGCGCGTTGGTTCGCCATATTTACCCTCCGAGTTTGATCGGTCGAGGCATTGGTCTCAATGCGCTGACTGTTGCGGTGTCTTCAGTGATGGGACCATCAATTGGCTCGTTTATCTTATCCCTGACCACGTGGCACTGGATCTTTTTCTTCAGCGTACCCATGGGTTTACTCACACTGCTCGGCGTGCGTTACTTGCCTGACGTCGCACCGATTAAGACTCGGTTTGACTGGTTAGCGGCTGTACTCAGTATGTCTACGATTGGCTTATTTATTATTGGCATTGATTACCTGATCGATGCAACCTGGCACGGGATTGCGCTGATTGCTGTGGCCGCCTTGATTGGTACGGCCCTAGTAAGACGTTCAAATAAACAAGCCGCACCCTTGGTTCCCGTAGATTTGTTTCGTATACCCGCGATGCGCTACGCCCTTGCGGCATCAGCCAGTACATTTGCGGGTCAGATGGCCACCTTGGTGTCTTTGCCTTTTTATCTGCAGATTACGCTGGAGCGATCGCAGCTGTCCGTTGGTTTTTTGATGGCCGGCTGGCCGGCGGGTGCGGCCGTGATCGCTTTGATTGCGGGTCGCTTGTCTGATCGGTTTTCCGTCGCGCTGCTGAGTGGTCTGGGGGCGGGTACGATGGCCCTTGGTTTAGTGGGTGTTGTGCTGATGTCCCCGACAGTGTCTGATGGATGGCTATTTGCCACAATGCTCATCTCCGGTGTGGGGTTTGGTTTTTTTCAGACCCCAAATAATCGAGTACTGATCGCGTCGGCACCCCGTCACCGGGCCGGGGCGCTGGGAGGCCTGCAGGCGACCACGCGCGTATTTAGTCAGACGTTTGGTGCGGCGATCGTTTCGCTAGTATTTAGTCTTGGTTTGATTTCTGGGCCATTACTTGGCTTGATCGTGGCGATCTTTTTCTCTTTGATCGCAGTGGTGGTCAATATTGTTCGGCACTTTAACGCGCCCAATGTCCGGCTAGGTACTTAAAAACGTCTTTAAGAACGTCCCTAAGAGCATCCCTAAGAACGTTCTTTACTCCCGTTCTTTAATACAATAAAATACAAGTGTATGCACATGAATATGTGCATTCGGCGCTGGCAGGACTCAAGTCAGCCCTCAACAAGCTTGGAGACAAAAAAATGAGTGAATATGACGTCATCGTAGTCGGCGCTGGTAACGCCGCACTTGCCTCAGCCGTATCGGCAAAAGAAAATGGGGCACAACGGGTTCTGGTGTTGGAAAAAGCCCCCCGAGAAATGCGTGGTGGTAATACGCACTGGAGCGGCGGTGTGTTGCGTTTTGCTTTTGATGATCCCCGAGAGATTGGCCCACTCTTGCCCGGTGTTGAGGAGGAATACGAGGATTTTTATTCGGGTATTCAGCCCTATACCAAAGAGGACTTCCACGGCGATCTGATGCGCGTGACCAGCGGGCAGACTGACCCAGAGTTATCCCGAATTTTGGTGAATAATTCAAAAGATACCGTGTTCTGGATGAATAAGGTCGGTAAGGTTCCGATGGAGCCATCTATTACTTTGACGGGTGTCAGAAAGGGCAACCGCATCGTTTGGGCACGAGGTTTGGTGGTGCGCGCTGAGCACGAGGGAGTTGGGCTTTCACGTAGCTGGTTCGCGACATGCGAACGTATGGGCATTGAAATTCGCTACGGCGCTGCAGTCGTTGGCTTGTTGCAAAATGAAAATGGTGCGGTCGACGGCGTCAGAGTGCGCGAGGATAGTGGCATATCAGAGTTGCATGCAAAAGCCGTTGTGCTGGGCTGTGGTGGCTTTGAGGCAAACGTGCAGATGCGCACGCAGCACATTGGTCCCTTGGTCGGTGCCGCGAAGGTACGTGGCACACCGCATAATCAGGGCGACGGACTGCGTATGGCAATGGGTCTTGGTGCGATGCCCTGGGGTCAGTGGAGCGGGTGTCATGCTACGCCGATCTCCGCAGACTGGGGTAATTTTGCGCCACGGGAGATGACTGACAAAAGTAATCGGTTGAGCTACCTATACGGCGTCATGATCAATCGCATGGGCCGCAGGTTTGTGGACGAAGGTGCTGATGGCGCGATGTTTACCTATGCGAAATACGGTCGCGCTATTTTGGCCGAGCCAGGTGCAAAGGCATATCAGTTGTTTGATTCACAGGTCCTTCATCTGCTTGAGCCGAGATATGCGACGAGCGATCCAATCAAGTCAGACACCATCGAGGGTTTGATCGAGCAACTCGATATCGATGATAAGAAGCAAGCGCTCAAGACGGTGTTGGAGTACAACGCCGCCGCCAAGCACGCCTCCGAGGGCTTTGATCCTTCGCAAAAGGATGGGTTGTCAACCAGCGGTTTAGCGATGGAGAAAACCAATTGGGCAACTAAGCTGGAAAAAGGCCCGTTCTATGCCTATAGCGCAACAGGTGGCATTACGTTTACCTTTGGAGGCCTACGTGTTGACGAGCAAACGCGCGTGATCGGTACGGACTGGCGTCCCATCCCTGGTCTCTACGCTTGTGGTGAAATGATTGGTGGTCTGTTTTATGATAATTATCCTGCTGGAACGGGACTCGTTTCCGGTGCGACGTTTGGGCGGATCGCGGGTCGAATGGCTGCTTCATTGAGTAGCGGACAGGTTAAAGCAAAAGCGGCTTAAGGTCGCAAGGAGATTCACGATGGGAAAGTCCGTACAAGGCCAGACGTTAATTAATCGACTGGCCGCCTTAATTTGTAATTTTGATACAGGCTTGATTAACGAACAGGCGATTAGCCTATCTCGTACTGCCATTATCGATACGCTGGGTGTGACGCTTGCTGGTATTGGGGAGCCTTCCGTCGTCAACCTGCTCAAGACACCTGGCATCGCCACGGCACCCGGTCAGTCAACAATATTTGGTACTGACAAAAAAACGTCGGCACTGGATGCTGCGTTTATCAATGGTGTAGGTTCCCATGCCCATGACTATGATGACTTTAGTCAACCCATGGGTGGACATCAATCGGCACCCTTGGTGGCACCATTATTTGCCTTAGCTGAAGAACGTGGAAAGTCTGGATTGGAATTGATCCATTCCTATGTCGTCGGTATCGAAACCGAAATTCGTATTGCCCGTGCGGTGAATTTCCATCATTACGATTTAGGTTGGCATCCGACCGCCACACTTGGGATTTTTGGGACTGTCGCGGCTTGTGGTCATCTCATTGGACTCAGTGAGGAAAAGATGTCGGTGGCGCTTGGCATTGCCGCATCACTTGCCTCCGGACTGAAATCTAATTTTGGGACGATGGTTAAGCCATTACATGTCGGACAATCGGGTCGCAATGGCCTGTTAGCTGTCTTGCTTGCCGAATCGGGATACGACTCTAACCCTGAAACTTTCGAGCATAAGCAGGGCTTTTTAAATGTGTTCAACGGCCCCGGCAATTACAACGCTGAACTGATGTTTGAGGGTTGGGCAAACCCCCTCGAAGTCCTGAGTACTGAAATGGGCCTAAAGCAGTTTCCGTGTTGCGGCAGCACCCATCCAGCGATCACCATGATGCTTCAGTTGCGCAAGGAACATACGATCGATCTTGATCAGGTTGAAAGCATTCAGATTCAGGTTCACAAGCGTCGATTACCACACACGTACAACCCAAATCCCATCACACCACTGGAGGCAAAGTTCTCTGTGCAATACGCCGTGTCCCGGGCGTTAGTGTCGGGTGCCGTGCGTTTAGGTGACTTTGAGGGTGACGCACATTTCGATAAAAAAGTGCGCGAAATCATGGCAAAGACGACGGCCGGCGCACATCCTGAGATGGCAGACGATTCGCCAGAGCAGTTTGGTGCTGAAGTGAATATCACGATGAAAGACGGGCAGGTGCTCACACGCAAAATTAGTAATCTTGTCGGTCGCGGCATCACCTATCCGATGACGAACGAAGAAATGTGGGAAAAATTCAATGACTGCGCGCAAACAGGTGGCATGCCGCGCGCAGACATTCCTCCTTTGTTTGAACGTCTTGAAACGCTTGAGAAAGCGCCTGATATCCGGGCGGTGACTCGACTGTTACTTAAGCGATCATTGCCTGGCAGTGTCGCTCCAGCAACGGGCTATATCGATACCGCAGGCGATAAAGGTCATCCAAACGTTTTGCAAGAAACGTCCTGGGTACCTTAAGGTATGACGCTCAAGGAAGTAGATGGATATCGGCCGGTCCGAACGTCACTAGAATTTTAGTGCCCGGTCCGAAGTCCATCTGGTGAGTCACGTTCATGGGGACGCCTTGAACGCTGATGGCGTACTCGATATGTGGACCCATGTATTGAACGTGCTCGATCGTGCCGTGCAGCGCGTTGACATGACTGTTTGATGCCGACTCTGTTGGCAACCGAATGTCCAGATGCTCAGAGCGCAAAACAGCAACGCGTTCTTCGCCCTCTTGGCCAATAATAGTCTCCTCGAGCGTGAGCACCGAGCCGTCAGGTGCATACCAGTTTTTATCTTTGTAGGTGACCTTGAGAAAATTGGCTGCACCGATGAATTCAGCGGTGAATTGCTTATTGGGTCGCCGATACAGTTTGCGTGGCTCACCTTCCTCAATAATATGTCCCCCATCCATGACGATCACGCGATCTGACATGGAAAGCGCCTCGGCCTGATCGTGTGTCACGTAGACCGCAGGGATGGCAAGTTCTTTTTGGATACGACTGATCTCTGCGCGTGTGCGGTCGCGTAGACGCGCATCCAGATTGGAAAGTGGTTCGTCGAACAACAGAACTTTAGGCTTGCCCACAATGGCGCGCGCGAGTGCGACGCGCTGTTGTTGGCCACCAGACAGTTCTGAGGGTTGTCGGTCGCCCAGGCCCGTCAGACCCACGATCTCGAGTGCCCATAAGACGGCCTGCTTTGTATCGGCCTCATTACCGCCGCGAGCCACCAGAGGAAAAGCGATGTTCTCAGCGACCGACATATGTGGCCAAATCGCATAAGACTGAAAGACCATCCCCAAATTGCGTTCGTGGGGCGGTGCAAAAATATCTTTTTCTGGTTGTGAAACGATCTGACCATCGATCTCAATGATGCCGCCATTGGTGCGCTCCAAGCCAGCGATACAGCGAAGCGTCGTCGTCTTTCCGCAACCGCTCGGTCCGAGTAGCGTCACGAACTCTCCGTCTGCTACGTCGAAAGAAATGCCATGAACAATTGTTGTTTTGTCGAAGGCCTTAATGAGATTACTAACCCGAATACCCATAATGAATCTTTCCTACCTTTGAGGTGTTATGTCGCTTTCGTTGGCTTGTTACGTTCAAGCAGTTTGAGCGAAGGGCGGCGTTTGGTGAGCAACATGAGCAGATACATGGAGATGAATACAACCACCATTCCCACGAGTGATAGTGAGCTGGCGAGTCCCCAGTTTGCTTGTTCAAAAAAGGACCAGATGGAGGTGGACAGCACGCTTGTCGATGCGGTGTAAAGCAGAACTGCTGAAGCGATTTCACGGAAGAACGCCATGAACAGCAGAAAATAAGCGCCCTGGAGCGAAGGCATGGCAAGTGGGACCAGAATGCGCTTAATCCCTTGCAGTCGTGTCGCGCCGGCCGTCCAGGCTGCTTCCTCCAGACTCTTGTCAATCTGCACCATTCGCCCACCCACCGTTTCGGTCGCGTAAGACAGGAATCGCGTAATAAACGAAATGATTAGGATGACGAGGGTGCCGTAGATTGGCAAGGGCAGATATGCATAGGCCCAAAGCAGACCAAGACCAATCACGACGCCCGGGACACCGAAGGGCAGACTGGCGATGAAGTCTAGGACTCGATAACCGGGAGGACGGTGTCGCAGTGTGAAGTAGCTGACGAAAGAGGCCAAACCGACACCGATGAGGGCACCAAGACCAGACACAATGAGTGTGTTCCAAAATGAGCGCAGCGTTGAGCTCGATTCGAAAAGGAACACGTAATTACGCATCGTATAGGCGCCCTCGAAAGGGTTGGCACTAAAGTACTTTAGTACCGACACATACGCGAGGATAATGACAGGTAGGATCAGGGCGCAAAGGATGTAGCCCCAGCATAAGGTATTGGCAGCCCAGCGCCATTTGCCCAGCGAGATGAGCGTGAGTCGTCCCGCCTTGCCGGTGGTGACCGTCAGTCGGTTGCCACGTGCAATACGTCGTTGTATCCAGATAGCAAATCCTGTCAGTGCACTCAGTGTTAATCCAATCGCTGCGGCGAGTCCGTAGTCGGGCGGTGGAAAACTGACGAGCAAGTAGAGTTGGGTGGCCAGCACGGTAATGCGCCCGGGGATCCCCATTAAGGCTGGGATGGCAAACTGCTCGATTGAAAGGATGAAAGTCAATACGAGGCTTGACGTAATGGAGAAGCTCAAAAGAGGGAGCGTGATCCGACGTAAAACAGTAAAGGGTGTTGCGCCTGAGGCTCTTGCTGCTTCTTCAAAGGTGGCATCGATTCCTAAAATCGGTCCACGCATCATGAGATAGACAAAAGGAATCTGATGAAGAACCGTGACGAAAATCATGCCGGTTTTTGTGTAGGCGTCGACTTTCCAATCGTTGATACCGATACTCTCCAGCACGCCATTAATTAATCCGCCAGGAGATCCGATAATGATCCACGCCATGGCGAGAATAAAGGAGGGGAGAAAGAAACTGAGGCTGACTAAGGCCGTGACGGTAGTGCCGCCACGAAAGTCGGTTCGATGCACAACGATCGCAATGGCGGTGCCCACGATCGAAGCGATCAATGCCGAGGCGAGCCCGATGAACAATGTGGTGTAAAAAGTGCCGACAACACCGCTAGAAAAAAGACCCAACCAGTTTTGAAATGTCCAGTGACCTTCGAGTCCTGGCGCTGTGCTGCGAAGGCTCCCATAAATCAACGCGAAGAGAGGAATGGCCACAAGGAGTGCCACGACAGTAAACGTAATCAGATAAATAGCGCCAAGTATCCGCCCACCGTCAAAGATACTGGCATGACGAAATATCGGAACAAGAGGTGTGCTCACCACCGAATCCGATACACGATTCATATTATTCATTTCAACCATCCGAACAGGGTGACGTTAGCCCTGCAAGCCAAAATAGACTTGCAGGACTTTCGCGAGCAGCGTTTACTGAATGCCGAAGGTGGTGCGCCAGTGATCAACGATTTCTTTTTGCTTTGAGGGTGGCAACAGCTCAAGACCATCAATTGTGTTGGGCAGGGAAGAGGTGGCTGGAATATGAGACATGGCTGGGGCACCATTGCGCGTCACGGCCAAGCCGGCAAAGTCTTGGAGGTAAAGCTGGCCTTTTTCGCTCATAAGCCAGTTTGCGAGGACTTTACCCGCATTAATATTTGGAGCCTTTTCGGCCACAAACATGTATCCCAATGACAGTGTCGTTCCTGATTTTGGATAAACAATACCAATGGGTGCGCCGTCTGCTAGTGCAACATTGACCGGCAAATCCGTGATTTCTGCGACATGCACATCGCCGCGGATGACAGCTTGCAGGATACCGCCAGAGCCTTCAAAGAAGCGTACGTTATTGGCTTTGAGCTTTGCGGCGGTGTCGCCCAGGCCGAGCTTCTCCCAGTAAGCGACGATCCCCTGGATTGAAACGGAGCGCCAAGGTGGATTCATACCGATACGACCTTTCCATTTGGGGTCAAATAAGTCTGCCCATTCTTGGGGGGCCTCGGCGGGCTTGACGCGCTGCTTGTTCCAAATAATCGCTTCGCGTGCGGTCTGGATATTAAACAGCATATCCTTGCCTTCGTAGTTCACTGCAGGTGGGAAAAACTTGAGCTCAGGGGGTAGCCACTTCGCCATCCAACCAGCCTTCATTCCATCGAAAATACGTTGATCTGGAAATGTGATCAAGACATCGGCGAGGTTTCGTCCAGAGGAAAACTCCGTGCTGAAGCGCTGGATCAGTGGGGCACTCCCTAGGCGGGTCATCTCCATTTTGATCGCGGGATATGCTTTTCGGAATTCGTTGGCGAGTCGCTCGGCACCAGCAGGGTTGAGGTTGTGATAGAGCATCACCTTACCCTCTTTGCGAGCAGCCGCCTCAACTGTCGACCAGTCATTTGCTTGGGCCATTGAGGTCAATGGGGTCAGTAGCAATGCCCCACAAAGGGCCATGACGGTGCGCCTCAGGCGAGATTTAAGGGTTGTGTGGCCTGTACTCTTTACAGTGTCGGGGCTGCACTGGTTTGTCATGTCGTTGTCTCCAGAGTTTGCGTTGCTCGAATGAGCAGCGCGCCGGTTTTAGTTTTTATGTGATCTTGTCGAGCATGCGTGCGTACGATTTCTAGGCGTACTGGGCTTTTATAAACCCTTCACAATGCATACCGCTGTATATTTACGAATACCGAATCGAATGTCAAGGAATACCCATCTTATTTGCAAGTTCTTTCCGCTTGCGAAGCACTATTCGCTTTTATTTTTGCTAAACAACGTAATAGCGTTGAAATTTGAATACGCTCGACAGGTTCGGCAAGCATTTGCCAAAAGGTATGGCTGTCTTCAGTGGACATCTGTGGGTCAAGCAGGTCATGTGATTTGTTCTCGATGTCTTGGGGTGTAATGGGTCGCGACCAGCTACCAAGCGGTGCGGCACAGCGCTGTGTGACTTGAGTGCTGTCGTTGAGTGTCACGGTGACATCAACATGCATGACGTCGAAGCGCCCTGAAATATCGGAGGTCTGCGTCAAGTGCGTGTTTGCGAGAAGCTTCACAACATCTGCCGAATATCGTCGCGCGTCGGTGAAGGAAGATAGGGTGACACGACCATCCAAGAGCGCCACAACGGCGCAGTACTGTAAAGAGAACTTTCCATCTAACCCAGAATTGGGTGTTGGTCGATCGATGTAGGGCATCACGGGCGTGACGATTTCGACGGTTTTAATCGCGGAAGGGTCAGTGATGCTGCTTCGACAGTCCAACGCTGCCGTGATGACAAAGTGCGTCGCGTACTGGGAGGGGAATAGTTTCCACGCAGGCCCTGGAGTGAGGGCACGCGCGACTACCAGAGGGGCGTGCAGGTGGCTGGCATCAAACCGATCGCCGAAATAAGCGTGCCCATATCCCCGTGGTCCAGCAAGCGCATCTGGATCAGCCGTAAAGCCCTTTTCAGCGAGCAACGCTGCCTCAAGGCCATTCCGACTCGCATCACCGCAGTGCAGCGCCTTGGTCATTGAACCCACATTCGCCAAAATCCCGCTGGCACGTGAAGCGGCAATCCCAACAGCGGCGACGATTTGATTTTCATCCAAACCTAAGAAGTCACCGCAGGCAATCGCGCAGGCCAGTGGCCCAACAACACCTGGGGGATGTAGACTGAGCTCACGAGGCTCTATTTGACCGGAGGATAAACGTAAGCGTCCTTGTGCCTCAATGCCTTTGAGTAGTGAGCACACTAAGGGCGCACCTTGCGGACCCGCGCCTTGAGACTCACGAAGCTCTGCCAGCGCGAGTAGGGCCGGCAAGATGGTGGACAGCGCGTGATTGGGCGGATTCCACATCGGCTCATAGTCGAGCACATGCATGGACATGCCATTGAGCTGGGCGGCCTGGGACAGCGAGGTGGTGAAGCCCTGACCGATCACGGTCGCCATCGGGCTGTTGCACTGTTGTAAAGCAAGTTCTCCCGCCAAGCGTGGACCTGGTTCCGCAGCCCCAGCGAAGGCGACCGATAGCCCATCAATCAGAAATAGTCGGGCGGCGGCACTAAGTTCGGGACCACTCGGTTTCCAATCGCGGATCAGTGAGACAAAATGGCGCGTCATGTTTATATCAGACAGGCTTTCTACAGAACCCGAAACAGTCACAGCGTTGGCTCGCGCAAATGGAAGTCAGTTAGCTGCTGAAAAGCATGTGCGACATTTAAAAGATTGGCTTCAGAGAAAGGAAATCCAACAAGCTGAAAGGACAAGGGCAGACCGAGTGGATCAAAGCCGCAGGGGATACTAATGGAAGGTAGCCCGAAAAGATTAATAGGCCGAGTGAGTGTGGTGAGTCTACTCACCAGTGCCCGCACTTTGTCTCCGCTGCCATCTATGTCAGTCTCGGCAATTGAGGGGACTCGTCCGCACATGACAGGCATTTGCAGCACATCAACCTTTTCCATCGTGGTGGATAAAAATTGTTCTGTGAGATGTTTGCGTAAACGCATCGCATCAAGATAATAGGTGGCAGGAATAGTCAGGCCTGCCTCTATCCTGCTACGGACTTGAGGCGAATAGTCCTGAGGCCTTTCTTTTAGCCACTCTCGATGCATCGTCGCCGCTTCACACTTAACGATTGTTTCGGCAACAAAGAAAACAGAGCGCATATCTGGCATTTGAACGGGTACGATGATCGCGCCCAATTCACGTAAAACAGCGAGACTCGACTCCAGGCCAGCTGCGACATCAGGTTCGATGGGATAGCCGAGCGACTCGATGGAGGGCACGCCGACTCGCAAACCTTTGATAGAGTGGCCTAGCGTGGCTAAATAGTCAGGCACGTGATGGGCGCTTGCTGTCGAGTCATTTTTATCTGCACCGGCAATCGCATTCATCATTAACGCACAGTCAGACGCTGTTCGTGCCAAGACGCCTACGTGATCAAGACTCCAAGAACGCGGCATGGCGCCGTAGCGACTCACCCGACCATAGGTAGGTTTTAGACCCAAAATGCCATTCGCTGCGGCAGGGAGTCTCACCGAGCCGCCAGTGTCGGAGCCCAGTGCGCCATAAATGAGTCGTGCAGAAACGGCAACGCCTGAGCCACTGGACGAGCCACCGGAGATGTGGTCGCGATTGTAGGCATTGCGGCAATGTCCGTAATGAATGTTGTGACCTGTGGGGCCTGCAGCAAATTCAGACATGCTGAGGCGACCGACTTGAATCGCACCCTCTTGATCCAGACGACTCAGTGCTGTCGCGGTTGTTGAGGCAATCCACTCGCGGCGAATTTCAGTCCCTCCCGTGGAACCCACTCCTGGCCGATAAAACATGTCTTTGTGAGCAAGTGGAACGCCATACATGGAGCCTTGCGCCTGACCACCAGTGGCTAAATGACGGTCGCAGGCGCGAGCTTGTTCAAGTGCCGCATCACCGTTGATCTCAACGAAGCAATTTCGGGAGGGCTGCCACAGCGCGATACGCTCAAGACAGGCCTGAACGGCTGACTCAGAAGTCACTTCACGTTTCGCGATTGAAGAGGCCAGCGCCGTTAGACTGAGATTGAGAATGTCCTGAGTCATTTTGCCGCTTTCTCCAGCAAAGTCGTAAAGCCGGATGGTTCGTCATCGAACGATAGTGACACGCTAGCGCGACGAATTTCTTCGCGTAGTTGATTGACCTCAGCGGCGAGTTCTTCTGATCTTTTTAAAGAGAAGTCGAAGTCTTGCATGCGTTTTGTATATTTTTGTACGAGCTCGGCATCATTCATATTGTTCCCCATTTTGTGACTCTCCTGCCATCCAGTTTGAAACGTTCTACTCAATGCCTTTACGGCCGATAAAGAGTTTGCGAAGCAAAGAGTCTTTTATCTGAGGCACCATCACCAAGATCACGAGAATCCAGATCCCTGCGGCAATCGGACTAGAAATGTAAACAAGTAGATCGCCTCGACTCATGAATAAGGCTTCTCGCATGTGCTTTTCAATGAGAGGACCGAGCACCACTCCCACGACGAGAGGCGCGAGTTGAAAATCAAGCTTTCTGAATACATAGCCGATGAGCCCAATAAATAGCAGTACGTAGACGTCAAGCATGCTGTTGCGAACGCTGTATGAACCAACCACCGCGACCAACAAGATCATTGTGAGTAGGATGTGGGACGGAATCCGCAGCAGACTCACCCAAACGCTGATCATAGGAATATTTAATGCCAGTAGCATCACGTTACCAATCAGCATGGATGCGATCACACCCCAGAAAATCTCAGGATGATCTGTCATGAGCAGGGGCCCGGGTTGTACCCCGTACACCATCATGGCGGCCATCATCAGTGCAGTAATCGCCCCGAACGGCATGCCAAGCGAAAGAAGAGGGACCATCGAGGAAGTGGCCGCTGCATTATTGGCAGTTTCCGGTCCCGCAACACCTTCAATCGCGCCTTCGCCAATTTCATCACGATATTTAGACACGCCTTTTTCAAGCCGATAGGAAGCAAAACTGGAAAGTGTCGCCGAGGGTCCGGGTAACAAACCAAAGATAAAGCCGACGATCGTACCGCGACCATAGGGCGCCCAAGAGCGTCTCAGCTCCTCTCTCGTGGGCAACATGTCGCGCAAACGCACAGGGACTGGTAAGGGCTGACTTTTAATGCGTTCTACTAAAAACATGATCTCAGTGACGCCGTATAGGCCCACAACAAGCGGGACAAGGTCAATACCTTGACTGAGGTCGTTGAAGCCAAAGGTGAAGCGATTCATGGCCGTGACGGCCTCTTCGCCAATCGTGCTTAACACCATCCCTAAGGCCATTGGCAAAATGCCTGCAGCAAAAGATCCGCCAGATATTCTGGCTAATAAGAGTAAGCCACCTGCAGTCAGAGCAAAAAACTCAGCGGGTCCAAACAGGATGCCAAGTTGTGCGAGTGCTGGCGAGAACAGCATGACACCAATCACCGAGACGGTGCCTCCGACAAAGGATCCAATCGCCACAATGGACAGCACGCCACCCGCTCGCCCTCGTTTGGTCAGCTTGTAGCCGTCAATGCAGGTGACAACAGAGGAAGACTCGCCCGGCATATTGACAAGAATGGCAGTGGTTGAGCCGCCATATTGAGCACCATAATAAATGCCCGCCATCATGATCAGTCCAGCAGTCGGCGGAAACGTGAAGGTGATCGGGAGTAGGATGGCAACGCCTGCAACGGGCCCAAGGCCCGGAAGTACGCCCAGAGCCGTCCCTGCGAGTGCACCAAAGAACGCTGCAAGTAGGTTTTGAAAGGTGAAGACAACGTTAAGGCCGTGCAGCAAACCGGAAAGCGGATCCATAGGTATGGCCCTGTATTTAGAGTCCTAAGATGCCAACCGGCATAGGTAAGGTCAAAAAGCGAACAAAGAGAAGATATGCAGCACCCGCCATGAGGAGCGCGTAGAGTGTCACACGCCAAAGACTGAGACTGGAAAGCGCACGAATCAGCACAAAGCAAAAAAGCGTACTGCTGATGAGTTGTCCAAGGATTGGAAGTAAAACCAAGTAGCCAAGCACACCACCTAATACCGCGAGAAGTCTAAGCAAGTCACTCCCTGCGGGTAACTCAACTGTTTCGCTTTTGCGCAGTTTCAAGCCTTCCCAAAGTGCTGAGACGCTGCCGAGCAGTAAAAGAAATCCAGAGATGACAGGGAATACGCCCGCGCCGGGCTGACGCACTCTCCCCATCGGCATTTGAAAGGAAAGGGCAAGGTAGAGGACGGAGAGGCAGATGCCGACTGCGCCCACTACGATATAGCCCTTGCTACGACTCCATTGCACAGATTGCATGGTGAGGCTCTCTACGCGGGATTATTTTTTATCCATCCAGGTAATAAGCTCTGTAAACATTTTCGCTAAATCGGAAAGATGTTGACTCGTACCAGCAGAGTCCTTGGTGTCAATCACAAAGCCACTTCTGTTGGCGAACTCGATAAACGCTGGTGACTTCACTGCCTTGAGTGAGGCCTCAACAAGTTTGGCCTGAACATCTTTTGGTAAACCCTTTGGCGCAATAATGCTATAGCTTGCGGGCAATGTGGCGTCGTAACCTGCATCGAAAATCGACGTGGCTTCAGGCGCGAGGACGTACTTTCCTTTTGTGAATACCGCTAGGACGCGTAGCTTGCCAGCGCGCACTTGCGCTGCAGTATTAGGACCGTAGCCCATCGCTCCCTCGATGCGGCCCCCTAACAATGCAACGAGAGCCTCGCCTCCACCGCCGGTAAATGGAATGGTGTCGAGCTTAATATTTGCAGCACGATTGAGTTGTTGCGCAGCTAGATCAGCGATAGAACGTACACCTGATACGCCAATTCTGAATTTATCTGGATTTTTTTTGGCATCAGCAATAAATTCCTCAAACGTTTTCCAAGGGGCATCGGCACGGACGACCAACATGGCGGGTACGAAGGCGAGATTAATAATGGTGGTGTAGTCTTGAGTCGACTTATAGGCTAAGTCTTTATTAACAATCGGTTGATAAGCCAAAGCGGCGCTATCGCCGAGTCCAATGGTGTAGCCATCGGCTGCTGCGCGAACGATGGCATTGGTCCCGATCGTTGCAGATCCACCGGCACGGTTGATGATGTTTACTGAGCCGGGAAGAGCCTTGGCGAGTTCAGCTGCAAAGGCACGGGACAAGGGATCGGCTGAACCACCGGGGTTAAAGGGGACAATAAATGAAATGTCTTTGTTGGGATAGGTCTGAGCGTTTGCTGAAAATGAAAGTAGCAGCGAAGCGGTCGCGACATAAACACCCCGGAGCAACGTATTTATAAATGGATTCATGGCAGCACCTTTAAGTTTGCTTGAGCGTTGAGCTGTTGGCGAAAAACTAAAATGAAAAAAGGACGAGCAGCGGCACAATCAGAAGCATTAACAATAGCGAAAAATAGTGTCAGGTAATAATCAGAAAAAACAATTGAAGTTGATACATAGTTAGCGTTAACCTAACTGGGGATGCATGTGATGCCAGTTCGTGGCGCGTTCAAAAGCGGCGCCCGCCCGGAGCACAGTACGTTCATCGAAATAGCGTCCCACCAGTTGCATGGAAAGCGGGAGTCCTGATTTGCTGAGCCCACTCATGAGCGCAAGTGCTGGGTGTCCGGTCAAATTAAATACTGCACGAGCCTGACGAGAATAGGTTCTCAACAGTTCTGGCTCATCGTCAATGCGACATGCTGGCTCCATGGAGTTTGCGCAAAGTAAAACATCGAAGTCGCACAACATATCATCGATGGCTTGCATGTACTGGCCCCGACGTTGCATTGCATGTACATAGTCGGCAGCTGAGAAAAATGCACCAGCAAGAAGCTTGCGTCGAGACGTTTGTCCATAACTCTCGGCACGGGAAGATAGCCACTTAGCATGCACGGCCCAGCCCTCGGACATTTGAATGACTTTTTGAACTGCCGCCATTTCGCTAAATTGAGGGAGCTCTACCTCTTCGACTTTCGCACCTAATTCTTTGAATGTGTTGGCGGCTTCATTCAATGCCGCTGTCACCTCAGGATCTGCAATGATGTCTCGCTCATGAAGGTGCCGGATGAATCCGACGCGAAGCCCTTTAACGCCTCGCTGAAGATCGCTTGTGAAGGAGGGCTGGCGATGAGAGGCACTTGGAGCAACGAGCGTGTCCAGTAGCAAAGCGGCATCCTCGACTGAGCGGCTCATCGGTCCGACGTGGTCTAGCGAGAACGAGAGCGGAAACACCCCTTGTCGAGAAACTAAATCATACGTCGCTTTCAGGCCGACGATGCCGCATGCTGCCGCCGGATTCCGTATCGACCCGCCCGTGTCCGTTCCTAGCGCGAGCGGTAAAAATCCTGCTGCAATAGCCGTACCGGAGCCAGAGGAAGACCCACCTGGATGGTGCTTGAGATTCCAAGGATTACGGGCAGGCGGGAAGGGCAAATCAAAGGAGGGGCCTCCAATCGCAAACTCGTGCAAAGATAATTTGCCAAATATGATCGCACCGGCTGCCCTCAAGTTTCGTATGACCTCAGCATCCGTCTTGGCGACGTGATCAAGCATGAGAGCAGAGTGGCAGGTTGTGACCTCGCCTGCAATATCAATGATGTCTTTGATGCCAATCGGTACGCCGTGTAATGGGCCTCTTCGCTTGCCAGCACGTATTTCTTTTTCAGCTTGCTGCGCAGCATCGATTGCGCCTTGGTGGTCAATGCGAATAAACGCATTGCAATCCCCGTCGTGCTTCTCAGTACGCGCCAACAAGTGCCGAACAAGTTCTGTCGGTGAAAAAAGACCTTCTTTGTAGCCCTCTCCGATTTGACTTGCAGTTAGCCAGTGCATGGGGTTCCCCTCACGCGCATCGGGGGCCAGGGTTCCTCTGCATTGTCTACAGGTGGTTGCAATGCTGCTCGCACGCGATTGGCTGCATGGACCGCAGCCAGCACATCCTCGGGAAACTGTTGAGTGACCTCCATCAGTCCTGCGACATGCAGAATGGAATCGATCTTTTTCAATTCTTCATTTGAGTGCATATAAAGATTCCCCTGAGGGTGTAGACCTTTGTATACTGCGGGATACAAATATAAATGTCAACCCTGAGTTGAGTCAAAAAGATGAGTGAATCATCTGAAAACAGAGGAGGCGTTAGAGATGAAAGAGGTCCGCGTTTTATCTGCTACCGGAATGCTAGGCTCCGGATTTAAGGAAGACACGATTCGGCGTGCAATGGCGCTCAAGCCCCACTTTATTGGTGCGGACTCGGGTTCAACTGATCCGGGCCCGCATTACTTGGGGTCTGGCGATAGTATGTTCTCGAGTGCCGCGTATAAGCGCGATCTCAGACTGATGCTGCTCGCAGGTCGAAGTGCAGGTATCCCGGTGATCGTGGGGTCCGCGTGTACATCGGGATCCGATATTCACTTAGAAAGACTACTAGGTATTGCGCGCGAGATCGCACGCGAGGAAAAACTGTCTTTCCGTTTAGGTGCAATACACAGTGAACAAAACAAAGACTATTTAAAAGATAAATTGCGTGACGGCAAAATCAGACCTTTGGAAAATGCACCCCATTTAGACGAAGATGTCATTGACCGCAGCACGCATATTGTAGGAATGGCCGGCGCGGAACCCTTCATTGAAGCGCTCGAACGGGGCTGCGATGTGATTATTGCCGGACGATCAAGTGATACGTCGATTTTTGCCGCAGTGCCTGTCATGCATGGCATCAATCCTGCATCGGCCTGGCACGCGGCCAAAATTATGGAGTGTGGAGCAGCCTGTATGGTTCAAAGAAAATACCCAGACTGCAACTTTGCCATTGTGCGCGACGATCACTTTATTATTGATGCGCCTAACCCTGATTTTTATTGTGATCCCGATAGCGTTGCCTCACACAATTTATATGAGAACGCTTCGCCATTTGAATTGATTGAACCATCAGGTGTTCTTGATACGCGGCAAGCGCGCTATGAAGCAATCTCTGACCGTGCTGTCCGTGTATCCGGTAGTACCTTTCGAAAGTCTGATCAATACACAATCAAACTAGAGGGCGCTGAGCTCGCGGGTTATCAGTCAATCATTATTGGAACAGTTCGCGACCCTTTGATCCTCAGGCAGTTAGATCCTTGGCTTACACAGTTACTGATCACTGCAAAGCAGCGCATCGAAGGTATCTACGGAGTGGGGATCGAAAAACAATACAGATTAGATCTGCGCGTCATCGGACAGAATGCCACGATGGGAAGTATGGAGCCCGAGCGTACGATTGGCCATGAAGTTGGTTTGCTGTTTCAAGTGACGGCGCAGACCCAAGAGTTGGCGACTGCGATCATGAAATCAGTGAGTCACATCGCAGTGCACTTTCCGATTCCGGAGTGGAGTGGCTTGATCACTTCGATTGCGTATCCATACTCGCCAGCAGAAATACAGCGTGGCGCAACGTATCGATTCAATATGAATCATGTTGTAGTGCCCGCCACACCGCTCGAGATGTTTCCAATTGAATATTCTGAGGTGAGGTATTGAAAATGAAACTCTGGGAAATGACGAGACTGATACGGAGTAAGAACGCCGGCCCATTTGAGCTGACGTTTGACATCATTTTTAAGACAACGACAGGTTATGAAAAAGTGCGAGATGCAAAAATTATTTCATCGCGCTGGGTTGCAAAGACCTACGGAGTGGATGAGGCCTTAGTCAAAGTGATTGAATACCCTGCAGCCAATGCGATCAAAGTCACGATTCCTCGCCCGATCATTTCTGGTGACATTTTGGACTCTGATGTTTATGGGGGACAACAGCATGGTCCGTTTGTAGAGCTCGAGATTCATTAACAGTGTTCTGAAAAAACTGGAAGCCGATATGAAGACATCAAATTCATCCACAGCAACCGCTAAAACGCTTGCACCCGTTGTGAATCCCGCGGAAAGCCTTGCACATTTTGCTTATGCGGCACAGTTTAAAAATTTACCGACAGATGTCATCGAGCGTGCGCGGTTGCATATCCTGGATGGCGTTGGTTTAGCGCTGGCGTCGCACACACAAGCATACGCTCCGGTCGCATTGGCTGGTATCAACGCGATGAGTGGTCCGGGCATCAGCACCGTCATTGGCACGCGCACGCAATTTGCCGCGCGGGATGCGGCGTTAGCGAATGGTCTGTTAGTTCATGGTTTGGATTATGACGATACGCATCCGATGAGTATTGTGCATCCCACTGTCGCGAGCTTGCCGACTGCATTAGCAATTGGTGAGCAGGTGAATGCGAGTTGGGAAGAGGTTCTATGTGCTTACGTGGTTGGTGTGGAGTCTGCCATTCGCTTGGGCGCCGCGGTAAAAGGCGGCTTTCACCATGTTGGTTTTCATGCAACGGGCATTGTGTCGCATTTCAGTTCTGCGCTAGTTGCAGCCAAGCTGATGGGAATGAATGCCCAAGCGATGTGGAGTGCTCAGGGCATCACGGCTAGCACAGCCTCGGGTGTCCAAGTATTTCTAGAAGAAGGTGCCTGGACGAAACGTTTTCATCCTGGGTGGGGAGCCGTGGCTGGCATCACGGCAGCACATTTGGCAGGAAAAGGATTTGTCGCGCCGTCTCGGCCTTATGAAGGCCGCTTTGGTTTGTTTGACACTCACCTGCATGGTGCACCAACAGACATTGACTTGATTAGTCAGGACTTGGGTGTCGAATGGCAAATGCTTGGAACGGTCATCAAGCCATACCCCGTGTGCCATTTCATACACGGTAGCGCTGATGCGGCGATTGCGATGTTTGATGAAGTCAAAGACCGTATCGATCAGATTGATAAGATCGTGGTGTTGCTGCCGGAACCAACACTGCACATTGTTGCAGAGCCAATCGAAGAAAAACAGAATGCGACAACGGATTATGAAGCGAAATTCAGTACGCCTTATGTCGTCGCGGTCTGCCTGCTAAGAGGCTACTTTGGTTTGCCTGAGTTGGAAGCGCAGACGCTGCAATCCAAACAAGTACAACAGCTTGCTAAAAAAGTGGTGTGCGAAGCGGATCCAAAGTCAGAATTCCCACGCTATTTTTCTGGTGGAGTGACAGTTAAATTTAAAGATGGCACTGAAGTGACCCGCTATGTGCCGGTAAATAAAGGCGCTGGATCTCGCGCGTTATCGCGCGAAGATATCTCTGAGAAATTTATGTCTAACGCGACCATGCATCTGACTAAGGAGCAGGCACTAGCCGCGCAGGCGCTGATCTTGGAGGGGACCTCAGTGAAAGTGAGTGCGATCCTGCAGGCCTTGCAACAATAGCGATTTGATGCGTGCTCCGCACTTTTATTAAAAGATCGTCACGGAGCACGTATGATTATTTGGAAACGATCAAGCGACGTATCCGCATTTTTTGTGAAGCGTAAATATGCTCCCGCAGCGCTTTTTCAGCGGTGTCAGGATCATGTTTTTTAATGGCGTTGACGACAGCTTCGTGCTCTTTGACCGTATCTTTGACACGTTTTTGGTCCGTCAGTGTTGTGTTGCCTAAAAGAGTGAGCGTGTCGTGTAGCGTCTTGAGCATCTTGATCAAGTAACGATTGTGGCTACAGTTGTAGAGCAATTCGTGAAACTGGCGGTTGCTCCTTGCAAGCTGTTGATCGTTACCCACGGAGTTGGCATACTGAGCGCACATGTCTTCGAGAAGAGAAATTTCGACATCGGATGCGTGTTGCGCCGCGAGTCTGGCTGCTGTCCCCTCTAGGACCTCACGCATGAAGTACAGCTCAGTAATCATGTTGTAGTCGAGCTCGGCTACCATGATGCCCAGCGTGGCATCATGCACGACGAGGCCTTCCGACTCCAGGCGTGCTAGCGCCTCTCGTATCGGTGTGCGACTCAATCCAATCATTTCGGCGAGATCGACTTCGCGCAGGCGGTCACCAGGCATCAGCTTTTGTGACGCCAAGGCTCGTCGAATGTAACGGTACGCACGTTCGCCGCGCGGTAAGTCATCATCATCAGTCGGTTGCACAGCAGTCGCTTTAGTACGGGTGGATTTAGGCTTATTCATTTGGCTATTGTAACGAGGCAGAAAGGGCTCTGCGGGGCTGACCCTAAAGCTTTTGCAATGGACTTTTGTGCATCTGCTTTGCCACTTGTGAGTCTGGCAGAAAAGGATGCTCGGCATTGATCACATTGACGGGCTGACCAGCTAAAAAAGCTTTTAGGTTCGTGAATGACTTGGTGTAGAACTCTTCCATATTTTCCTGCGTGACAAAACCAATATGAGGCGTTGCAATCACATTGGGTAATGTCCTAAAAGGATGTCCTTGGGGTAGGGGCTCAATCGTGAATACGTCTAGTCCAGCACCGCCGATACGTTGCTCTGTTAGGCCCTGAATTAATGCCTCCTCATCGACGATCTGCGCTCGGGAGGTATTGATGAGAAAGGCGCCAGGTTTCATGTGGTTGATTTCCTGAGCGCCGATCAGACCTAGGCTGTTATCGGTCAAGGGGTGATGAATTGTGATGACGTCCGAGTGCTCTACAAGCTGTTCTTTTGTGACGCACTGCACCCCATGCGGCGTTGCGCGCTCTTGAGTGAGGTTACGACTCCACGCGATCACATTCATACCCAAAAGCTGCCCGATTTTGGCAACAGGAATCCCCATATTGCCTAGGCCAATAATCCCCAGTGTTTTCCCAGCCAAGCCCGTTCCGACCGTTGTCTGCCAGCCTCCTGCACGAAGTGATGCTGTTTCTTGAGGTATCGCTCTAAACAAGGCAAGAATGAGTGCCCAGGTCACCTCCACAGTCGTTTGGTGCTGCGCATCGGTCGTACTCACGACAATGCCTAACTCATCGGTCGCCTTGAGGTCGAGCGATCTGGCATTACGCATTCCGGTCGCAAGGATCAGTTTAAGGCGCGGCAGACGGCTTAATACAGAGCGCGGAAATTCAGTGCGCTCTCTGATGCGCATCACGCAGTCAAAGCCATAGAGACGTTCGACGAGCTCGCTCTCATCGTATACGTGATCCTTAAAGGCCACGACGGATAGTCCCGGGATTTGACTCCAGTCGACAATTTTATGTGCGACGCCTTGGTAGTCATCCAGGATAGCGAGGCGTATTTCGCTGGTCTTATTGGTCACTTTAAAAGCTCCGTAGAAATATTGAAAGATTCCGGGACTGGCGCTATGTCGTGATCTGCAGAAGGGATTTGCCGATCGATTGTCTAGACTCAAGTGCAAGATGCGCGGCGCTAACATCGCTTAGATCATAAATACGCTGAGGTGAAACGGCGACTTGATGGTTTGCCCATAGCTTGAATAGTTGTTGAGCGCGTGCGACCAGTTCATTGCGTGTGCTGATGTGATCGTTTAGCCGTGGTCTGACAAAATAGAGAGAGCCAGAGTTGGCAAGCTGCATCGGATCAATTTGCCCCAGCGCACCCGAATTGGCCCCGTAATGGATGAACAGGCCCTTCTTTTTTAGGGCTTTCAGACTGGTGTCAAAAAGCGTAGGACCTACTGAGTCAAACAGGACATCGACTCCCTGACCTTTTGTATGCTCTGCAACCGAGTCAAGTATGTGTTGAGGGCTATCAAGCGAGACGAAGTCTGCGCCTGCGTCTCTGGCGCTTTTGCATTTTTCTGTGGAGCTCGCAGACGCGATAATACGAACCTGTCGATGTTTCAACATTTGAATCAGGTTCTGTGCGACCCCGCCAGCCGCCGAGTAGACAAGACAGGTATTGCCTGACTGCAATCTACTCGTGTCATGGGCGAGGTAGTGCGCCGTTAAGCCTTGAAAATACGCTGTCGCAGCAAGATCAAGTCCAATCGCGTCAGGGAGTAATACGAGCTTGCTAGCGGAAACGACGGCAAAGTCTGCGTAGCTGCCGCGTGATAAACAAAAGACAACGCGATCGCCCAACTTAAAGTCATGGACGTCTTCACCGAGTGCTTCGACCCACCCAGAGCCCTCCATCCCTAAAGTCAGTGGCAATCCGGAGGCGTAGGGCGAGCTGCCTGCATAAGCGCCTCGTCGCGTGTACACATCCATAAAGTTAACGCCTGCGTAGGCAATCTTGACCAACACTTCATCACGTCCCGGCTTTGGGATGGCAATGGAATTGAGTGATAGCTGCTCAGTACTGCCATATTGGGTAATCTGAACGGCTCGCATTTCATTCATTTCCAGCCGCCACCACCGGATACATACACCGTATCGGCCGTCATATATTCGCAAGCGTTAGAGCACATAAATAGGGCCAACTCCGCGATTTCTTCTGGCTGTCCAATACGGCCAAGAGGAATGTCTGCGGCAAATTTATCTGACATTTCTTTCGTTGTGTTCGACGCCGCTTGAAAGGCGGTTTCTATGGGGCCTGGGGAGATTGACAGGCAACGTATGCCACGACTGGCGAACTCTCGAGCGACCCCGAGCGTGAGCGTACTGACGGCACCCTTGGCTGAAGCGTAGTGAACGGACGTGCCTGGACCACCACGCTTTTGTGCCATGCTTGCCATGTTAATGATCACGCCATGTTTATGTTCCAGCATGTTTGGTAGCACTTCCTGAATCGCGTAAAACGTACCCTTAAAATTTAGATTGAACGTTTTATCTAGCAGTGCGTCATCGATATCGAGAAAGCTACAGCGATTGATCGCTGAGCCAGCCGAGTTAAGAAGAAAACTTATTTTTCCAAAGGCCTGGATCCCTTTTTTGACGAGCTCGCGTACCTCTTGTCTAGAGGTGACATCGGCATGTACATAGACCCCGTCACCACCAGCTTGTTTCACCAGACTGAGTGTTTCAAGACCAAGTTTGTCGTCCACGTCGCTGCAGACGACGTTGGCCCCTTGCTTTGCAAAGAGCACTGCCGCAGCGCGGCCGATACCGCTTGCAGCACCGGTAATGAGGATCGTTTTCTTTTCAAAATAATCGTCAAATCTTCTACTCATCAGAGATCCCCAATTTGTGCGGCATGCTGTCCGGCCAGACGTCCAAACACCAAACCTCTCATGACAGAAGTTGCACCAGTGTATTTTCCATAATAGAGGCCCATGGTCTCTCCCGCCGCATAAAGACCTGCGATCGGTCTACCGTCAGTGTCTAGAACTTGCGCATTGGAGTTGCAGCGCAAGCCGCCAAAGGTGAAGCAATTGGCGGAGCTGATTGGCCAAGCACGATAGGGACCTTGGTCAATGGGGAGCGCCCAATTGGATTTGGGAGGCGTGAGGCCCTCTGTGGATAGACCATCTAACTCGAGAGGCTTGAAGGTACCTTTCTTTGTAGCCTTGTTGTATTGAGAAACAGTTTCGACGAGTTGCGCCGAGGGGATCCCCAGTTTATTGGCCAGCTCTTCGATGGTGTCTGCAGTAATGGGTTTTTGATCGCTTCGGACCGTACGCTGCCAGTTCGGCACTAGATCAAGTTTTTGATCACAAATGACGTAGGACACGCCACCAGGTAATTCATTGATGAGTCTGGCGATGTTTTCGTAGATGGCATCGACCGTATTGGAGGCTTCATCGATAAAGCGTTTCCCCGCCGTGGTGACAAGGATGCCGTAAGGGAATACAAATACGATGGGTTCAGGCTGACCAGAGCGCGGATCGATCGGCTCTGCGTGATATTCGGAGAAGTCACCACAGGGTGCGGCACCGATACCCAGTGCCATTTTGATGCCCTCACCCTTGTTGTAATAGCCTCCACGCGCGATTGGGCGGATGTAGCGACTTTTTGCTCCGTAATAAAGCGCCTGCATCTCCTGATTACCCTCGAAGCCACCACAGGCCAACATGACTTTTCCCATGAATTTGACGCTTCTGGTTTGATTGCTGGATGCCTGTAGACCGCAGACGGTCCCATCATCACTTTGAATGAGTTTTATGGCCGTCGTTTCATAAAAGAATTTCACTCCAAGGTTCTCGCCTGCCTTGACGAGCGCCTCGACTAGCGCCCATCCACCGCCAACAGGCATGAGACGGGTGGTGGACTGAGTAATAAGATATGTAGGCATGTCCGAATAGGTAATACCGAACTTTTTTAACCAAGTGAGTGCGTGACCAGCTTCTGAGGAGAGCGTTGAAATGAGCTCGGGATCTGTGAAGCCAAGTGATCGAACAATTGCTGAGCGATTGGCGTCACTATTTCCAGCCTCTTGTACTAAGCTTGGATCGAGATGGAATCCACTATTGGCCATGAAGTGGTCCTCAAGATCATCAGCCACTTCAGTTTCATTTTTCATACGCATCAGTGCTTCGGTCCAGCGCGTATTACCGCCACGATCCTCGATCGTCGCGCGTTCTAGTACCGCAACTTTCAAGCCGCTCTCTGCTGCCGAAACGGCTGTGGCGAGTCCTGCGATTCCGCAACCGACAACCACCAGATCAAATGTGTGTTCCATGTTTAGCCTCAAGTTTTGATGGCGAACGGATCTCTCGCCATATTTGAATAGTCGATCATGATGTTTTTAGGCGCTAAGAATTCATCTAGTGCCCATTCGCTTCGCTCGCGACCAAAGCCGCTGTCTTTAAAGCCGCCGAAAGGAGCCTGTACCGCCACCGCGCGATAGGTGTTTACCCAGACGCTACCTGCGCGGATCGCTTTGGATACACGCATTGCGCGGTTCAGATCCGACGTCCAAATCCCAGCGGCGAGTCCATACTTGGTATCGTTGCCGATTGAGATGGCGTCTTCTTCGGTGTCAAAAGGAATCACAGAGAGCACGGGCCCAAAAATTTCTTCCTGTGCCAACTCCATTGAATTGTCGACGTCTCGAAAGATCGTAGGCTGAACAAATAATCCTTTGCCAAGCGTGGGGCCCGTTGCACGGTGACCGCCAGCTACCAAGCGAGCACCTTCTTTGACCCCATTCTCAATGCACCGCATGACACGGTTAAATTGGGGCTCGTTGGCGAGCGTACCCATTTCTGTCTTTTGATTGATTGGATCGCCTAGAACAATATTGGCTGATTTATCAATCAGAGTTTTGACGATTTTTTCGTATATAGACTTTTGCACTAAAAGCCGTGAGCCAGCAATACAGGTCTGGCCGGTTGCCGCAAAAATCCCTGCAAAAGCACCGACCACGGCCTTATCCAAGTCGGCATCTTCAAAAATAATATTTGGCGACTTTCCGCCTAGTTCGAGCGTCACGGGAATCAACTGTCGACCACACTGTGCTGCGATTTCACGACCCACTCCAGGGCTGCCGGTAAAACTCACACGGTCAATACGACCGGAGTTAGTCAACGCCTTTCCAACACGCATATCCCCAGTGACAATATTGATGACTCCTTTTGGAAAGCCTGCTTTTTCAACGAATTTAGCGAACTCAAGCGTTGTGGCGGAGGCATGTTCAGAGGGTTTGATGACGACGCAGTTGCCTGCGGCGATTGCGGGAGCTAGTTTATTGGACAGCAACCCCATGGGTGAATTCCATGCCGTAATCAGCACTGAGACACCTAAGGGCTCGCGCGTCGCGTAATCAAGAATATCGGGTTGATCTAGCGGAATGACTTTCCCCCACAACTTGTCAGCGGACCCAGCAAAAAAACGATACTGGCGCGCAGCAAACAGCATTTGGCTGCTCGTTTCGCGGATGACTTTGCCGTTGTCGGTGCTTTCGAGAACACCCATCCGTGCTGCATCAGCCTCCAACAGATCAGCAAGTTTATTGAGCAATCGGGCACGTTCAACCCCCGAAGTTTTTGACCAGACACCATCAAATGCGGCTCGAGCGCAATCAATCGCCTTGGCGACCTGGACATCACTGGCCTGTGGAATTTCTGCCCACACTTCTTGTGTGTAAGGGTTGATTGCAGGAAAGTATTCTTGGTTGCTGTCTTTGACCCATTCGCCGTTAATAAACAATTCGTATTTCATGCAGTGATTCCTGTTAGCTTGATCGAGTTGGTGTGAGTGCCATCGGCCTATCGCAAAGGGGGTAGGTCTAAACGTACGATTTCGTTCCCAAGTGACGAGTGTGCGACTGGATATTTTTGAAGGACAAGCGGATCATGGCCAGGAATGACATGGTCTGGACCATCCGCTAATAACTCGCAGGTTTCCCAGGCTTTAATCGTGTCATGCAGATTAAAAAATACTGGGAAAGGATTTTTTTGCTGATAGTTCAAATAGAAATGGGAAGCGTCCGACGCGAGTACAACCCAGCCGCGCTGAGTTCTGACACGGACAATCTGCATGCCGGGCGTGTGACCGCCTACCGAGTGAAGTGACACGCCATCTGTGATGTTTTCTGCGCCAGAGTGATGATAGGTCACTGCTCCCGCGTATAAGCGCTTGATCACCGTACAGACGTCATCCACGAGAAAGAAGTTATTAAGCGCTTTGATCGCCATATCTGGGCCAGTCGCATTTCGCATTTCTTCAAGCTGGATATGGATGCGTGCATTAGGTAGTTTGTCGATATTGCCTGCGTGATCCCAATGCATATGGGTAATGACAACATTGTCCACATCTTCGGGCCGAATATTGAGCGCACTCAGGGACTCTATCGGACAGCGAATAAATTGATGTCCACGATCATTACATTTCCAGTCGCGAGAACCTGTGTCGATCAGAATCACATGCTCTTCATTTTTGATGACCCAGACAAAAAAATCCATTGGCATTTTTGATTCGTGGATGTCAGGATTCTCACAAAAATTGCAATTGTGATAACGCTTGCGGTTCTGGCTGGTTGCATATCGCAGCGCGTAGATTTCAAAGATTGGCTTGGCGTGCGGAGTGACATCCATGGTTTGACCTTGTGACGTGATTTAGTTAATCATTAAATTTGGAAGAAGCGTGACCAGACCTGGTACGAGGAACAGGATGGCAAGCACGATCAGTTCAAGGATGATGAAAGGGGTAACGCCTCTAAACACTTGATTCGTTGTTACAAGACCATCTGACGATGACTGGACCGCATATAAGTTGAGGCCAACTGGCGGCGTAATGACAGAGAGCTCGATGAGCTTGACCATAATGATGGCGAACCAAATAGGATCAAAGCCTAGTCCTACAACGATTGGGTGAACGATGGGCACCGTCATGACCATCATTGAGATGGAGTCCATGACGCAGCCGAGCACCATATAAACCAGAATGATGACCGCCATAATGACCCAAGGCGGAATCTCGTTTGACTTAATGATATCGAGTAATGCGTCGACGGTTCCGGTGACGAGCAGGAGTCTAGAAAATGCTAATCCCCCAATCACGATGAAAAATAAAACTGCTGTTGTTGAAGCAGTTTCTTTCATCGAGTCAGTAAAGTCTAAAAACTTAAACTTGCGCATCGCAATTGCAATGATGAGTGCGCTTAACGCACCGATCGCACCTGCTGAGGCAGGTGCCACGAGGCCAGCGTAAATACCGCCCACAATGATGATAAAAACTAACGCGACAGGAAGCAGTGTGGAAAGACTCTGAATTTTCTCTTTGCTTGTGAACGATCTTGTCACGGGTGGCGCCCAGTGTTGCTTGACACGGATCATGACAAAGATGCCAGCAAGATATACCACTGCGGTCAGTATGCCTGGCAGGATGCCGGCGACTAGGATTCTTCCGATTGATTCGTTTGTGAGTAAGCCATAGAGCACCATGGTAATCGAGGGCGGAATCATCGCTGAGAACGTGCCCGCACCGACGATGCAGCCGGCAGAGGTGGCGCGGTCATAACCAAGCTTTATCATTTCAGGCAGCGCGATCTTGGTGAATAACGCTGCGCCAACGATCGTTGAGCCGTTGATCGCGCCGAACCCGGCCGAGGCGATTACGACGGCCATGTAGAGACCACCTCGAAATTTAGCTAGCCAAATGTCAGCCGCTTTAAACAGTGAGGCGGCAAGTCCCGATTTGCCGAAAATAATGCCCATTGCCACAAAGGTGGGGATGGCAGCAAAGTTGAATGAACTTGCCGCGGCATAGGGCAAGGTCATAAAGTTCGTGAGGGCGAAGTCCATGCCTGCGCTAAGTGTGAGTCCGATAAACGACGCTGTGATCATTGCAATCGCGACGGGTACACCCAGACACAATAGAAAAAGCATGCCTGCCAGGCAGATCAATGCGAGGATGAGTTGTTCCATGATTCTCTAGTGTGCGACTTGCTTAGATTCTGCGGTGGTTAGACGACCGAAGAGGAATAAAGCAAATAATTGTGTCAACGCTTCAAGTAGCGCAATACCGAATCCGATGGTGACGGCAATTTTTCCGATCCATATTGGCACTCTGAGGTAACCCGCTGAAGACTCAAACGTGACGACCGATGCTCTTGCGCTCTCGTAGGACTGGACCATCAACATGAAAAAGACAAGAATCGTGAGGACGATCGCGATCAATAAAAAGATCTTTTTAAGTCCTGCGCTGCAATGCTGCGTGAACATATCAATTTCGATGTGTGCAAGCTTTCTTTGAGCGTAGGGGATCGCCAAGATAATGCACATGGCGAGAAACAGTTCAGTAATTTCAACGGCACCCGTCAGTGGTCGGGAAAAAAACGCTCGCCCAAGCGTATCGATTGAATTAACTGCAATGATTGTTGCGACAGAGGCACCCGAGACAACCATGGCCAGTATGACCATGGTTGCCGAGACCCTGTCCAACGCCCGATAAACCTGATGGGAAGTTGGAGTGGTCTGTGTCATTG
>Ga0105050_10000188_pt1 | contig 86496 bp, 75 predicted proteins | sample FRY01_FD_78088 | JGI IMG/M metagenome (GOLD analysis project Ga0105050, IMG submission 78088) | Freshwater microbial communities from Lake Fryxell liftoff mats and glacier meltwater in Antarctica - FRY-01 | ecosystem: Environmental > Aquatic > Freshwater > Ice > Glacier meltwater ... | reverse complement strand
TTGAAGCCGCTTTTTGCGGTTTAGAATTTGGCAGCCGGCTTTTAGACCGTTTTTTCTTGCCAGTCTCTCATTCTTACCAGATAATGTATTTCAGTCAATCAAATATTCAACAAAGCAGAAGTAGGCTGTGGAACTGATTATCGCGAAGGCTTCATCAATATCGATGGCAGCAGCACGCTGCCCAAAATCGACAAAAACATCGATATTTCGACCGAGTCGCTCTTGGCACACTTCAATGAGGGGGAGGTGGACTACATCCTCGCCAACGACATTATCGAACACCATTACCACTGGGAGGCGGTCAAGCTAATGCAGGAATTCCACGCCCTTCTGAAGCCGGGCGGCCAGGCGGAGATTCGAGTGCCTGACGCTGAGCACATTATCAAGAGCTGGAGATACTCCATCGACAAAAAACTGAACTATCTCTTTGGCGGGCAGGATATCCCTCAAGGTCGTGACGCGGAGATGGATGAATCGAGGAAGAAATTTCCGCAGTATTTCTGCCACAAGTTCGGATGGACCCGGAAGCTGATGAAAAAAGAGCTGTATGCCATTGGGTTTTCCCAGGTGATCTGCAAACGGGCGCGCACAAATTTCATCACGTATGTGACCAAATGAATCCGGCCCGGCCCCGGCGGGCGGGAGCCGCCGTTTCCGAATGGAAGGGCGGCCGTGGGGGCGAACGAGCGGGGGAGGGGGCGGCCTCAGCTGACCAGCCGCCGCACCGCCTTGACCAGGCCTGGGATGTCGTGGGTGGCGGCTTCGGCGTCCACGCGCAGGCCGTGTTTTTTGAGCACGTCGCTGGTGACCGGGCCGATACTGGCGATTTTTGCCTCTGCGGGGATGGGCAGCTTGAGGGCGAGGAAATGTTCGACGGCGCTGCCGCTGGCGAAGGTGAGCACGTCAGCACCCTCCTCGCGGAAGCGGGCCTGGGCACCGGTTTCGTCGCTGGTTTCCGGCACGGTGCGGTAGGCGATGGCGTCATCGACGATGGCTCCAGCCTTGGTCAGGCCGGCGCTCACGGTGTTGCGCACCTCCTCGGGGCGGACGACGAGGAACATGCGGTTGTCCACGCCGCCCTCGATCTTGAGCAGGGCGGCGAGCAGGCCGTCGCCGGTCATGACCTTGGGCACGAGGTCGACGGCGAGGTGATGTTCCCGGATTTTGGCGGCGGTGCCGCTGCCAACCGCGGCGATGCGGGCGCCGCCAATGCTGCGGATGTCTTCGTAAAGTTTATGGAAGAGGGTGAAGAACCGCTCGACGCCATTCGGGCTGGTGAAGACGAGCCATTCATATTTGTAGGCGTCCTGGACCAGTTCACCGAAGCCGAGCCGGTCCTCCGGTTCCTCGATGCGGATGGTCGGCAGCTCGATGACATCGGCACCGAGGGCGGCGAGCTGCTGGCTGAGCTCGCCGGCCTGGGCCCGGGTCCGGGTGACGAGGATTTTTTTCCCAAAGAGCGGGCGGCGGTCAAACCACCGCAGGGTGTCGCGCAGCGAAACCACGCCACCGATGACCGCGACCGCCGGGGCCTTGAAGCTGGTGCGCTCGATCTCGTCGGCGATGGTCGCGAGGGTGCCGGTGATGACCTGCTGGCGGGGGGTGGTGGCCCAGCGGACGAGGGCGATGGGGGTGGCCGCGTCCGCTCCCGCCGCGATCAATTCCCCGGTGATGGACCGCATGCGCTCGACCCCCATGAGCATGACCTTGGTGCCCGGGGCGCGGGCGATGGCGGCGTAGTCGAGGGTGGATTCGCCCTTGGTCGGATCTTCGTGGCCGGTGAAGATGGTGAGCTGGGTGTTGAAGCTGCGATGGGTGACCGGGATGCCGGCGTAGGCCGGTCCGGCGATGGTCGAGCTGATGCCGGGGACGATTTCGAAGGGGATGCCGGCGGCCACGAGCTCCTCCGCTTCCTCCCCGCCGCGGCCGAAGACGAAGGGATCGCCGCCCTTGAGGCGGGTCACCGTTTTGCCTGCGCGCGCCTTTTCGATAAGCAGGGCATTGGTATCGCCCTGCTTGAGGGCGTGGTCGCCCGCCTTTTTGCCGGCGTAGATTTTTTCGACTCCGGGTTTGGCGTAGCTGAGGAAGAGCGGATTGGCCAGGTAGTCGTAGACGAGCACGTCGGCGGCCTCGATGCACTCCTTGGCACGCAGGGTGAGCAGGCCGGGATCGCCCGGGCCGGCTCCGACCAGGAAGACGGTGCCGGGGCGGCGCTTGGAGGACGCGGAGGATGAAGTGGGGACGGAACGCGGGGTGTCAGCCATCCGCCGAAAATGCGCGGGAAGCCGCGCGTGGGAAGAGCGAAGAGGGCGGACGTTATTTCACGCCGCGAAAGCCGACGTGGTTGCTGGCGGTGGTGACCTCGCCCTTGCCGCGCGTGCCGTTCATGTAGCGGGTGCAGTACTGGTCGGTGCAGAGGAACGAGCCGCCGCGGTGGACGCGTTTCGGCTGGTCGGGTTCGGCGGGATCGAACGGGCTGTCCGGGCCCTTGGGATTGCGCACCACGCCGAGTTTTGCATGCAGCACGTAGGTGTCGGGCCGGTACCAGTCGCTGACCCACTCCCAGACGTTGCCGGCGGTGTCGTGCAGCCCGTAGCCATTGGCCGGGAACTGGGCGACCGGAGCCAGTCCGGGGAATCCGTCGCGCCCGGTGTCGGTCACGGGGAATGTCCCCTGATAGACGTTGGCCATCCATTTTCCGCCCGGCTGCAGCTCGTCGCCCCAGGCGTACCGCTCGCCGGCTTTGCCGCCGCGTTCGGCGAACTCGAATTCGGCCTCGGTCGGCAGGCGCTTGCCGGCCCAGGCGGCGTAGGCCACGGCGTCGTCATAGGAAACCTGGATGACCGGATACTGGCCTCGTCCTTCGATCGAGGTGCCGGTGCCTTCGGGATGCCGCCAATCCGCACCCGGCTCATACCGCCACCAGCGGAAATGGTTGTCGAGCGGCACTTCCTGCTCGGTGGGGGTGAAGATGGTGGAGCCGGCGATGAGATTTTCCGGTGGGGCATCCGGAAAATCTTCCTGGCGCGGGACTTTTTCGGCAGTGGTCACGTACCCGGTGGCTTCCACGAAGCGGGCGAACTGGGCGTTGGTCACCTCGGTCCGGTCCATCCAGAAGCCATCGACGTGCACGCGGTGGATCGGCCGGGCGTCGGGCATGGCGTCCGGGCCGCCGCAGACGCTGCCGCGCGGGTCATCGCTGCCCATGGAGAATTCGCCGCCGGGAATCCACACCATGCCCTCCGGCGCGGTCCCGGGCGGGCCTCCTTGGTTCTCCACCGTCGGCTGAAACGGCGAATCCGGATGGCCGGCGGCGGCGGCCTGGGGGCCTGGGGGCGCAGCGGGTGCGGCCGCCGGGGCAGAGCGCTCGGCCTTGATCTGCCGGATCTTCCAGGCCGCCAGGGCGGCGATGACCAGCGACACCACACAGACGGCGGCCGGCACCACGATCGGCAGGAGGCCGGGGCGGGCCGGGGCGGCGGCTTCGTCGCTCTCGCGGGGCTCGGGGTCTGGGGTCTGGGACATGGTCGTGCCCTTAATTGGTACTTGCGGATGGTCGATTGCTAAACGCTTTTTTCCGGCCGCGCTTCCATGCTGATCGCCCTTTACAAACCGTACGACGTGCTCTCGCAGTTCACTCCCGATCATCCCGGGCAGCGGACGCTGGCGGAGTCGGGATTGGCGCGCGGGGTCTATGCCATCGGGCGGCTCGACCGCGACTCCGAGGGGCTGATCCTGCTGAGCGACGAGGCGGCCTGGACCGATCGCCTGCTCAACCCCCGGCGGGCCCATCCCCGTGAATACCACGCACAGGTCGAGGGGGTGCCGACGGCGGAAAACCTGTCCCTGCTCGAGCGCGGGGTTGTCATTCAGGGGCAGCGCACCCTGCCCGCGAGGGCACGCGTGCTTGATTCCGCGCCGCCATGGCCGCCCCGGGAGCCGCCGATCCGGGTGCGCAAAACCGTGCCCGACGCCTGGATTTCGCTGGAGCTGACCGAGGGGAAAAATCGGCAGGTCCGCCGCATGACCGCCGTCGTCGGCCTGCCCACGCTGCGACTCATCCGCGCGCGGATCGGGCGGCTGGAACTCGCCGCCCTCGGCCTGCAGCCGGGCGAATGGCGGGAGTTGGGATGCGAGGAAGTGAGGGCGGTGACCGCTGGCCACGCGTAGCTCGACTTTCCGAAGTCGAGTCGACGCCCCCCGCCGAAGTGCGTGTGCGCTTCGCGCAGGCGTGTCCCGCGCGACGGGGAGCGGTTAAGGGGGAGGAGGCCTCGCGGCTGCGGGGCGTCTTCACCGCCTGCGCGCCCGGAGGTTTCACCCCTCCCTGGGGCTCTCCGAAGCGCGTCGAGCACCTGGCGTCACGGCGCGGCTGCTGCTGACGGCGGCGGCGGCGGAACCGCGGTTTTGGAAGATGCCTTGAGCAGTCGGAAGAGATCGCTGTCGGTGCTGAGCAGCAGGGTGGTGTCCTTGCTGACGATGGCGCGGAATGTTTCCAGGCTTTTGAGGAACTGGTAGAACTCCGGGGCTGAGGCATTTGAGCCGTAAGCGTCGGCGTAGATGCGAGACGCCTCGGCGTCGGCCGCACCGCGCAATTCCTGGACTTTTTTATAGGCGGCCGACTCGATTTCATTGAGGTCGCGTTCGCGGTTGCCGTTGATGCGGGCGGCTTCGGCTCCGCCCTCCGAGCGGAACCGCTGGGCGATCTGGAGTCGTTCGCTGGTCATGCGCTGGTAGACGCGCTCGAGCACTTCCTCCTCGTAGTTGATGCGCTTGAAGCGGACGTCGAGCAGTTCGATGCCGGGATCCTTGAGTTTGGGCGCGGCCGCCATTTTGATTTCCTCCTCGATTTTAGCGCGGCCGACGCGGATGGGTGGGAGGACGCCGATTTTGGCGGTGCCTACCTCGCTGCCCGAGGCGGCCTCTTTGAGGGTTTCATCCATGAGCGGCTGCCGGTTTTTGTCGGTGCGCACAATCTCGATCAGCTCATTGCGGGCGATGGCGTTGCGGGTTTCGCTGCCCAGGATGTCCTCGAGGCGCGACTCCGCGCTGCGCAGGTCGCGAAAGCGGATGAAGAACTGCTTTGGATCGGTGATGCGCCACCGCGCGTAGGTGTCCACGCTGATGTAGGCCTTGTCCTTGGTCGGGATGACAATGGGGCGGCCGTCCCAGTTGAGCAGGCGTTTTTCGAGGCGGTTCACCGTGTCGACGAACGGCATCTTGAAGCGCAGGCCGGGGGTCGAGATCGGCTCGCCGACGATGTCGCCGAAGCGGGTGATGATGACGTGCTCGGTTTCCTTGACGGTGAAGAAGCTCCCGGAGAAGAGCAGGATGAGCAGGGCGCCGATGACGCCGGCGAATGATCCAAGGAGTTTTTTCATCGGCGGGGGCCTCCTTGATTTTGCAGGGCGGCGGCGGGAATGGCGGTGGTGGATCCTTGCAGGAGCGGCATGATTTGTTTGACCGAGTCATCCACGATGACTTTCGGCCCGGCGGCGGGCAGCGCTTCCTGCATGGTTTCGAGGTAGAGTCGGGTGCGGGTCACGTCGGGAGCCTTGAGGTATTCGGTGAGCTGGGCGTTGAAGCTGGCCACGTCGCCCTGGGCTTCGTTGATGCGCTTGAGTTTGTATCCTTCGGCACCGCGGATTTTCTGGTCGGCCTCGCCCTTGGCGAGCGGCACGGCCTGGTTGTATTCCCTGGTCGCGTCGTTGACCGCGGTCTCGCGGTCCTGCTGGGCCTTGTTCACCTCGTTGAAGGACCCCTGCACCGGCACCGGCGGGTCCACGTCCTTGAGCTGCACCTGGTTGACGGTGACGCCGATTTCATACGCCTTGGTGAGGGTGTTCAACTTCTCGAGGGCGGCCACTTCGATGTCCTGACGGCCGACGGTGATGACTTCGTCCACGGTGCGGTCGCCAATGACTTCGCGCATCACACCCTCGCTCAGGTCACGCAGGGTCCGCCCCGGGTTTTCCACGCGAAACAGGTAGAGCCGCGGGTTGTCGATGCGGTATTGCACGACCCAGTCGACGAGGGCGGCATTGAGGTCGCCGGTGACCATGTTGCGTTCGAGGTCGGGGGCTTCGCCCGACTGGTCGCGGTTGGTGGCACTTTCGGTGGAGTAGCCGAACTCGAGTTTCAGCTGGCGCTGGATGGGCACGACGGCGACGCGATCGACGCCGAACGGGGCCTTGAAGTGGAGGCCTGGCGGCACGGTGACGTCGAGGGCCTTGCCGAAGCGCAGGATGACTCCGACGGATTCGGCGGGCACGGTATAGATGGAGGACCATGCGGCCCAGGCCAGGAAACCGAGGATGATGACGCCCCGGAAGATTCCCGGGCTGAATTGAGGCAGATTGATTTCTACGGTGGGTGGTTTCGGCGGTGGCATGAAGTCAGGATAGAACCGCCGGTGCCGTCCGCTGGCAATTCTTAAAAGGCGGGGGAACTGGATGGGGCCGCATAAGGAGAATCCCGAGTCCGGCACCGGCGGGCCGGCGGGCGTCCGGGGACGGGGCGGCCCGATTCCGCGAAAAATGCCGGGTGCGGCCGCGGCTGGTGGAGGATGGCTGGTGGAGGATGGGTGGCGGCGGATTTCGATCTTGCCGTGACCGCCCGGCGGCTAGGCTGCCGTTTCCCAATCCCCGCACCGAATGACCGAACACCTCGTCAAAGTCCGCGCCCATGCGCGGAAAGCCCTGGCTCCCGCCCACAAAGACGGGGCGACGCCAGCCGAGGTGGTGCGGTATTACCGGACCTTTCTGCGGAAGGAAGAGATGCGCATCCGCATGCTCCACCGCGGTGGCGGCGCGGCGGGCCGGGGCGTGCGTATCGGCGAGCTGCGGGCGGGCCTGCTCGACGTGGTGCTGGAAAACCTGCTGGAGCTGGCGCGGGAGGCGGCCGGGGTGACGAAGGCGGCACCGCCGATCACGCTGGTGGCGACCGGCGGCTACGGCCGCGGGCTGCTCAATCCCTGCAGCGACGTGGACCTGCTCTTCCTGGTGCCCGGGCGCTCCGCGAAATCACTCCTGCCCGAGGCCGATGGGATCATCCAGAAGATGTTCTACCTGCTGACCGACATCCGGCTGAAGATCAGCCCGGTCACGCGGTCGCTGGAGGAGTGCATTCATCTGGCCAACGACGACCATGAGACCAAGACCTCGCTGCTGGAGGCGCGGTTCCTCGCGGGCGACATGGCGCACTTCGAAAAACTGACCGCCGAGTTCCAAAAGCGCTGTCTGAAGGGCCAGGAGGAGGCCTACCTGGAGCGGCGTCGGGAGGACCTGAAGGCGCGCCACGCCAAACACTCCAACACCGTCTACCTTCAGGAGCCGAACGTGAAGGGCGGCTGCGGGGGGCTGCGCGACTACCAGAACCTGCTCTGGGTCGCCTGGGTGAAATGCGGAGCGCGCTCGATGGCGGATCTGGCCAAACAGAAGCTGCTTTCCCCCGCGGCCTATCGGGAGCTGGAACGGGGATATGATTTCCTGCACCGGGTGCGCAACGAGCTGCATTATCTGGAAAAGCGGCCGCAGGACCAGCTCACCCTGCGGCTGCAGGGACGGGTGGCGACCAATCTGAAATACCCCCAGCCGCGCATCCTGGCCCGCATCGAGGCCTTCATGCGCGACTACTACCATCACACGCGCAACATATTCCAGCATACGCTCTCGCTGATGGAGCGCTTCCGCCTGGAGGCCGAGGACAAACCGGCCGGACCGCTCAGCTTTCTGGCGCGGCGCAAGCCGAAGATCGAGCGCTTCGACGGCTTTTTCAGCAAGGGCGGGCTGATCTACCCCGAGCACGACCGCATTTTCAAAGAGGACGAGGACCGGTTGATGCGGCTTTTCCAACACACCCAGGTGCGGCACCTGGAGCTGAGTCCGCAGGTGCGCCAGCTTTTCAAAAGCGCTTACTCTGCGCTGGGCAAAACCTTCCGCTACCGCAAGACCAACCGCGAAACCTTCGAGGCCATCCTCAGCCGCAAGGGGGACGCGGCGCGGGTGCTGCGCCAAATGCACCGCGTCGGCTTCCTCGGGCGGTATGTGCCCGAATTCGGCGCGCTCACCGACCTGGTCCAGCACGAGTTTTTCCACCGCTACTCCGCCGACGAGCACACCCTGCGGGTGGTCGAGGAGCTGGATCATCTGCTCGACTCGCGGCTCGAAAGCCCGCTTGAGCTAATGCTGCGCGAACTCTTCCAGGAGGTGGAGGATCCATTTGTGCTCTATCTGGCCATTCTCCTGCACGATTCCGGGCGCGCGACCGACGCGGACCAGCATGAATACGCCAGTGCCATGCTGACGGCCAAGGTGTGCAACCGCCTGAAGGTCGGCCTCGACCGGCGCCGGATGCTGCTCTTTCTGGTGGACCATCACCTGAGCCTTTTCCGGACCGCCACGCAGAAGAACATTGAGGATCCCGCGGTGATCGAGGATTTTGCCGCCAGCGTGCGGGAGAAGGCCTGGCTGGACGCCCTGCTGGTGATGACCTACGCCGACAGCAAGGGCACAAGCGAGACGTCGTGGAGTGGGTTCAAGCAGTCGCTTATGCTCCAGCTGTACCGGAGCACCGCCTCGTTCTTTGCCGACCGGCCGGCTTTTGAGGCGCAGGCGAGGCAGGCGGAGACGGCGGAGTTCCGGTCCGAGCTGGCGGAGAAGCTGGGGGTGGGCTGGGCGGAGGAAATTGCCGCGCATTTCGACGGCATGCCCGAGCGGTATTTCACCTTCCGCAGCGCGCACCGGGTGGCGAGCCATCTGCGGCTGTTCCGCGAGTTCTTCAAGGCCGAGCAGTTCAACGAGACGGGAGAACCGATTTTGCCGGTTTACCGGTGGCGGACCATCCCCGAGCGCGCCTGCAGCGAGCTGACCCTGGTCACCCGCGACCGCTCGCTGCTGCTGGCCCGCGTGGCCGGCTGCCTCGCCCGCTGCGGTCTCAACATCCTGAGCGCCGATTTTTTCCTGCGGAAGGACGGCGTCGTGTTCGACATTTTCCGGGTCTGTACGACCAAGCTCGAGCCGCTCACCGACGAGCGGGTGCTGCGGCGCTTCGAAAAGCTGATCGCCGAGGTTTTTGCCACGGAGGAGCCCGACTGGTCGGCCCTCCGCCCGCCCGAGGATCCGGAGGACGCGAATGATGCGGAATTCCGCCAGCTCAAGGCCGAGTTTCCAACCCGCGTTTACCTCAGCAACGAGATGAACCCGCGCCACACCGTGGTGGAAATTGACGCCGTCGACCGCCTCGGCCTGCTCAGCGACTTTTTCCGCGTCATCGGGGGCCTGGGGCTGGAGATCGCCCACGCACGCATCAATACCGACAAGGGAGGCGCCCAGGACACCTTTTACCTGACCGATGCCGAGGGCGGGAAAATTCACGATCGCGACTCCCTGCGGGCCCTGCGCGAAGGCCTTGGCCGGGCCGCGGTGGACGCACCGTGACGCGCCGTGATGTGATGCCGCCCTGCCCGGCACGGGCCGAGGGCACTGCCACGGCCCGCGGAGGCGCTGGGCGGCTCGGGCGCCTATTTGATGAAGCCCCAGTGGCCGGTGGTGATCGGCCAGAGGGCGAGGAACCCCGGGCCGACGAGGTTTGGCTCCGGCACGGCCCCCCAGTAGCGGCTGTCGAAGCTGTTGTAGCTGTTGTCGCCCATGGCGAAGTATCCTTCGCGGGGTGGGCCGGGCACGCCCCAGGGCGGACTCTGCATGCGCGATCCGAAGATCGAGTAGCCATGGTAGCCGGCCTGGCCGTCGGGGGCCTTGGCCTCGAAGACGCGGCGGATGTATTTTTCCGTGGCGGTCGCGCCATTGACCCACAGCGGACCGCCGTCCTCCTTGACGGCGAGCCGGTCGCCGGGGATGCCGGTCAGGCGTTTGATGTAATGCTGGGACCCCTCTTCGGGGGCCAGGCCGGCCTGGATGTCGCGGATGTTGCGGGTGTTGAAGACGAAGACCTCGCCGCGGCGGGGCTGGCGGAAATGGTAGCTGAGTTTGTCCACGAGCACCATGTCGCCCGAGTCCACGGTTCCGGCGGCCAGCACCTGGCCCTTGGTCACGGGGATGGGGCGGGGGATGATGACGTCGCCGGTTTTGGCATTGGCGATGCCCAGATCGCGGCCAACCTGTTCGCGGGCGAGCCACAAGCCGCTGGTGCGCGAGTCGATGGCGGCGCCCTGGCCCTCGGGCTGGCCGATCAGTTGGAGCGACGGCGTCCAGGCCAGGGTGGTGTGGGTGGCACCGCTTTTGTCGACAAAATGGAGACGCGTCAGGGTCACGAAGAGCCGGAGCTGGCGCAGCACGTTGGAGTCTATCTTGACGAGGTGGCCGTCGCACGGGGCCTCGACGCGGACGTAGTTGCGGCCGCGGGTGACCATTTCCCAGCCCTGGGTGAGCGGATTCGGCTTTGCGGCATCGGCGGCCGAGCGGGTGGCGATGATGCCGTTCAGCGTCGGCTGCATCGATCCCGTCGGAATCTTGAACGGCTGGAGGAAATAGGCGCGGATGGCGAAGACGATGACAGCGCAGACGACCAGCGACTCGACCCAGTCGCGGGTGCCGGCGTCGGGGGTGGCCGGCACGGCGCGGTCGCAGACCCGGGTCAGGGATTCCTCAAGTTCGCGGATCCGCAGGGCGTCGCGGGCCCCGAGGGCGGCTTTGAGCTGGTCGCGCAGGCCCGAGATTTCGGCCAGCGCGTCCGGCTTCAGGACGTCGCGTTTGTAGTTGATGAATTTGTCCACCCCCTCGAGCAGTAGTTTGCCGTGTTTGAGGAATTTGGGCGTGAAGAAGCTCCAGCCGGCCAGCATGGAAAAGCCGGCGTTGGCAGAGGGCGGGGTGGCGGTGGGGTCGGGTGTGGACAAGGCGGGAAAGAGTTGGCGGTGGGCCGGGGTCGCGCAAGTGGCATTCCCGGGGCGGCGGAGGTCCGGGTCTGGCTCCGGTGGGGGCAGGGACGAGCGGGCCGGGCATTGCCTTCCGGGCCATTCGAGGTGATGGAATAGCGATGACCATCCTCATTGCGGGCTGCGGGTATCTGGGAAAAGCGGCGGCGTTGCGGCTGCAGGGGGAGGGGCATCGGGTCATCGGCCTGACCCGTTCGCAGGACACCGCCGCGGCGCTGGCGGCGGAGGGAATCGAGGCGCGCGCCGGCGACATCGCGGAGGCGGACTTCGTGCGGTCGCTGCCGCGCACGGACGCGGTCGTGCACAGCGCCGCCTCCGGACGCGGCGGCGGCCCCGGCCAGTACCGGAGGGTCTATGTCGAGGGCGCGCGCGAACTGCTCGCCGCGCATCCGGGTGCCCGCCTCATCTTCACCAGCAGCAGCAGCGTGTACGCGCAGATCGACGGCTCCTGGGTCACCGAGGAAAGCCCGGCCGTGCCCGACCGCGAAACCGGCCGGCTGCTTCGCGAGGCCGAGGAACTGGCCCTGGCGGCCGGAGGCACGGTGCTGCGGCTGGCCGGCATTTACGGTCCCGGCCGCTCGGTGCTTCTGAAAAATTTCCTGCTGGGCGAGGCGCAGATCGACGTGCGCCGCGAGCCGCCGGCCACGCCCGACGGCCGCTGGATCAATCAAATCCACCGCGAGGATGCCGCGGCCGCCATCGCCTCGGCGGTGCAGGGGGCGGCCGCCGGCGTGTTCAACGTCGCCGACCACACCCCGCTGACCCAGCGTTCCGTCTACACGGAGCTGGCCCGGCGGTTCGACCGGCCCCTGCCGCCGGAAGGGGTGCCCGCCCTCGATCGCAAACGCGGCTGGACCCACAAGCGCGTCAGCTCGCGCAAACTGACGGCCGCCGGCTGGACGCCGCGCTTTCCCTCGTGGTTCGACGCGCTCGATCACGATCCGGCGCTGGTGCCGTCCGTGCTCGCGCAGACGGGCGGCTTGGCGGGTGGCGGGCCGCCGTGAACCGCTGACGGCGGTGGGGCGGCCCGGCGGATCCGCGGTTGCCCGTGTCGAGCGGGCATTGATCCCGTCTTCCCAGCGGTCTTACGGCACGGGGACCAGCCGGTAGAACATTTTGGTGGGTGTGGCCGGCCGGGTGACGGGACGGGTGGTGCCGTTCGGCGCATTGGTCCAGCTCCCGGGCGCCAGGTTCTCGCTTTGCTGCAGCACTCCGTTCACCCCCGCCGGCCAGTCGATGACCACGTTGCCGCCCGAGCGGGTGACGGTGAGTTCCACGGGTGGCGGTGCCGAGGGGCCGGCGGGTTCGATGACCGTGAGCTCGAGCGCCGGGTCGGCTTTGTTGGCGGAGACCAGGAGGATGCCGTTGTCGAGACGCATGGGATCATCCCGGCGGCCGAGGCGGACCTGGCTGCCCAGATCCGTTTCGGCATGAAGGACCGTGCCATTGGCGGCCACGCTTATTCCCCTGGTGCCGAGGTAGCGGGTCGAGTTCCAGAGCTCCCAGAGCAGCAGAAGGCTGCCATCCGCGCGGGACGACATTTTCAGGCGGGAAGCGTTGTGGGCCGGGTCGGTGTAGTCGCTGAGCCAGACCACGCCCGCGTTGCGCTGGGGCGTCCAGCCGCCGCCGAAGCTGTAGAATCCTCCGGCTTCGACCAGTCCGCTGGTGACCACCAGGTCGTTGCTGGCTTCCGCCCCGGAGCCGGAAGCGTTTTGGAAGGTTTCGATCACGGTCACGAGACCGATGTTCCGGGGATCGTTGAGGTTGGCTCCGGTCCGGCTGTTGTCGAGCAGGCGGCCGGCCGGGCTGCGCTCGCCGGCGAAGCTGACCGCGTAGCCCAGGGAGGTGGGGGCGACGCCTCCCAGTTCGGTGTAGGTCCGGTTGTCGTTGGACCACCGGTAGTAGGTGGTGGAGCCGCCGCTGATTTCGTCATAGGCCGGGTAGGTGGTGCCGGCGGGGCTGCGGGCGGTGGTGCCGTGGAGGGTCTTGAAACCGGAGATGACGCGCGATCGTTTGCTGGTGCCGGTGAATTTGTGCAGATGGATGCCGCGCGGATAGTTGTCGCCCAGGTCGATCCCGACGAATTCGCCGGCTGCGTTGGTGGTGAGCACGCTTTCGAAGGAGTGGCCGGATGTCTGCCCCCAGTTTCGCTCGACCGCGAGGGTGGCGGCATTGAAGACGACCGCGATGCCGCCCTGATGGTTCAGTCCATCCCCGCTCTGCAGCATCGTGCGGCCCAGCATCACGGCGAGCTTGCCGTTGAGATGCTGCATGGAGGCGACCTTGAAGAATTCGACCATGTTGAGGCCGGCGGCAGAGGTGTCCAGCGGGGTGGAGGCAAGGGTTGCTCCCGTCGGCCCCGCCTTGGTCAGGGTGGCGCGGCGCGGCGTGTTCGGCGCACCCGAGCCGGGCTGCACGGTGAGATAAAAGACCTTGCCGGCGTCATCCCCGGTCGCACCCACCAGCCCCTGCGCCTGCGGGTTCGCCAAGGCCACGGTGGCCGGGGACCGCCGATCCGCACCGAACTAAGTGAGCTTCAGCGAGGAATCCGTCTGATCCTGCCAGATGACGCCGGGCCCGGCGTCGCCGTTGCGCACCAGGAAAAACCGCCGCCGGTCGCTGTAGATGTTGGCGTGGGTTCCGGGGCCCGCGGAGAAATCGAGGGCGGTGTCGAAGGGAGTTCCGGCGACGGTGTACCGATACTTGAGCACGTCTCCAAACGGGGTGCTGGCGACGCGGGCACCTTCGACGCCGGGGCCGAGCGGGGCGTAAGAACTGATCCGGGCCGTGCTGGGCGCGAAAACATACGTGATGCTGCCCTCCGTTTCACTGACGGTGATCGGGGCGGCGGCCGTGACGGGGATGAAGTCGATTGTATTGACGATGGCCGCTGCCGGAACGTCGGCCACTTTGGAGAGGGATCCGCCGGCAAAGGAATACACCGTGTACTTCTCGACGGTCGGGAAGCGATAAAAAATGGCGTGTTTGGAGGCCAGGAACTGGGAGGCCTTTTTCCGCGGCTCATGGATTCGGTAGGCGGCGAGGCTGGGGCCACCGCCGGAGGCTGACACGGTGCCGCGATCAACGGGGTAGTCGTGATGATTGTATCGGCCGTCCGTGTAACACCCATTCTGGTAAAAAACGGCAGCCACCGCGAGATTTTCGATTCGATCGGCGGTGCCGATCGTGCCGTTGCAGGCGGTTCCGGGGGCCGCGCTGGCTCCTGGCAGCGTCTTCGTTTGGACGACGGTGAAGTGATAGGTGGCGAAGTCGGGCAGCGTTTGGGCCGGCCCTGGGGACATGCCGGCGAGCCAGAGCAGGGCCGGCAGAAAAAAAGCCGCGCTCCACGCCGGGCCGCGGTCAGAAAGTGGCTTTTGGCACCGGCGGTCAGGGGAGGAGGTCATGAATATAGATTGTCCAGGGGGTGGAAGAACCCGGCGGCAATTTTTGAAGTGGACAGGGGGGCTCCGGCTGGGACCATCGCTCGGTGCCTGCGGACCTGCTTAAAACCGTTTTCCTGCCCTTGGGTTTGATTTTCATCATGTTCGGCATGGGCATGGGGCTTGTGCCGGGCGATTTCAGGCGGGTCATGCTCTCGCCGAAGGCTAGCCTGCTGGGCGTGGTGCTGCAAGTGCTGGTACTGCCGGCGATCGCCTTTGCCCTGGCTTGGCTGTTGCGACTGCCCGGGGACCTTGCGGCGGGATTGATGTTGGTGGCGGCCTGCCCCGGCGGGCCGACCTCGAATGTCATCAGCCATCTTTCCCGGGGCGACACCGCTCTCTCGGTGACCCTGACCGCCGTCTCCAGCCTGATCACGGTGTTCACGATTCCGTGGGTGGCCGGGTTTTCCATGGTGCATTTTATGGGTGACCAGGCGGTGATCCAACTGCCCTTCTGGAAAACGCTGGCCCAGCTCATGGTGGTCACGGTGCTGCCGATCCTACTGGGAATGGCGGTGCACGCGAAGCTGCCACAGTTCAGCCGTCGCATGGCCTCGACGGTGAATCTCTTTTCGCTGGTGTTCCTAGGACTGGTGATCCTGGCCACGGTCCTGAAAGAGGCGGACCTCGGGAGGCAGATCGCGGCGGTTGGACCCGCGGTCATCGCGCTGAATGTGCTCGGCATGGCGCTGGGCTTCGGCGGGTCCGCTTGGTTGCGGTTGCCGCGTCCGCAGCGGGTGACGATCTCGATCGAGGTCGGCATCCAGAATGCCACCCTGGCCCTGGCCATCGCGCTGGGAATTCTCGAAAGCCCGCGCCTGGCGATCCCCGCGGTGGTGTACGGGCTGTTCATGTTCGCTTCCGGCGCCGCCATGATCGTTCGTTTCGGCAGGAAGGAAGCCGAACTCCGGACTGCGGGTTGAAAAGGGCGGGAGAGAAGGAGTTGTCATTTCCCGGCACCGGTCACGGCCTGGCTTAAGTTACCTGTCCCTTTATTGGCCTGCGTGCGGGACGCAAAGTACCTGTCCCTTTATCAAAAAAACTGGCTTGATTTATATGTTTATATGAACACATTTGCGCAATGCGCCGAGCCCGGCTCTTAGCTCCTGAGGATTTCAGCCACGCGGTTTACCATTGTGTTTCGCGGGTGGTCGACCGTCGGAAGATTTTTCAGGAGGCTGAGAAAGAACAATTTGTGAAGTATATGCGGCTTTATGAGCGGCTCTGCGGGCTGCGCATTTTGACGTACTGCATCATGGGCAACCACTTCCACATTTTGGTGGAGGTGCCGCGGCGGCCGGAAGTGCTGCCCACGGATGGGGAACTGATCGCGTTGGTCGGCGAGACCCACGGCCAGCGGGCGGCGGACGATCTTGGATATCGATTTGGTCGGTGGCGGCAACAGGGCAACCTGGAAGCCATCGTCGAGGAGAGGGAAAGGTGGTTTGCGCAGATGTGGGACCTGGCTCGTTTTATGAAGGTGCTGAAGCAGCGTTTTTCTCAGTGGTATAACCGGCATCAGGCCATCCGTCGGACCGGGACCTTGTGGGAGGAAAGGTACCGCAGCATGTTGGTGGAAAACGGGCAGGCCTTGCAGACGATGGCGACGTACATTGATCTCAATCCTCTGCGGGCAGGCCTGGCGGCAGACCCGACAGATTACCGGTGGTGCGGATACGGGGAGGCGTGCGCCGGGCGGTCGCTGGCGCAGGCCGGTTTGGCGAGGGTGGCGCGAATCTCCTCTCCAGCGCTGGCCGATTTCACCAATGAGACGGCTGACGGGCTCTCCAGGGTGCTGGGCTGGTACCGCCAGGAACTGTTTGGGCGTGGGTCGGAAACTCTTGATGTCGAGGGAAATGTCGTGCGGCGAGGATTTTCTGACGAGGAAATCCAAGTCGCTCGCGACGCCCAGGGTCGGCTGCCGACCCACGTCTACGTGCATTTGCGCGTCCGGTATTTCACTGACGGTGCGGTCCTCGGCACCAAGGCATTTGTCGAAGCCGTCTTCCAGGCCAAGCGCCAGTGGTTTTCATCCAGCCGCCAAAGCGGCGCGCGTCGTCTCCAGGGACTGGAGTTGAACAGCCCGCTGCGGGTTGCCCGTGCCCTGGCCGTCCAGCCTTACGGGTGACCGGGCTGGGTCCGGCGCAGGCGCGCCGAGCACACGCAAGCCTCGGGGGGAGAATGCGGAAAGGGATGAAAATAGGGGGGACGTGCCTCGATTGTCGCAAAACCACACCCTGGCATGTCGTCGGGTCGTGTACTTCACCCCTCCGGCCACGGTTCCGATGGAGAATCGTGCTGTACCGGAAGTCGTGAGGCGGACGCTTGCGAGGTCTCGGCGGAGCGGGCAGGATGGAAAAGTCCGATGAGAACCACCCATTTCCTGTTCATGGTCGCCTTCGGCACCGTCCTTGCCGGTCGTCCGGGTTGTGCGGATCTGGTCGTTCCGGACGCTGTTGTCCTTGAGCGTGGGCTTGAGTTCTCGCATCCTGACGGGCAATCGTTGTCGCTGGACCTGGCCCGTCCCAAGACTGGCGAGGGTCCCTTCCCGACGATTGTCTGCATCCATGGCGGGGGATTTCGGGCCGGTACTCGCGAAAGCTACGATGGCATGTGCCTGACGCTGGCGCAGCGTGGTTATGTCGCGGTCACCATCAGTTACCGGCTTGCCCCGGCCTCCCGCTTTCCGGCCGCCGTGCAGGATTGCAAGGCCGCAGTCCGCTGGCTCGGGCGCATGCCACTACCCATCCCATCGATCCCCACGGCCGACCCTTACGTGGCATTCGAACAGGCTGGGTGGATGGTGGACCGGCTGCGGGCGCGTGCCGTCGACGCCGAGCTGCTGTCGTTTCCCGGTGCCGGTCACGGCCTGAGCGGTGAGGACGCCATCAAGGCGGCCGCCGCCATGATCGCGTTTTTCGACCGGCATCTGCGTCCAGGGACGAAGTGACAGCTGGAGGCGGCTTATTCTGTCCGATATGCGCGCCAGATCCACACGAGGGTGTCTGCCAGGGGCTGCGGGAAGACCTTGTCCTCACAGTGGCCGGTGGCCAGACTGAACAGAAGCGGTGTTCGTACCCCTTGGCGTCGAGGGCGGCGGAGGTGTGCTGGCTGGCCATCACCCAGTAGTGGGTGTCCTCGGGATCGATCCGGTATTCGGGGCCGATCGTGACCGGTCTGTTGCCCTCCGTACCGGGCGTCTCGGAAGGAGGCTCGGCGGCCGGGCCGGCCTGGGCGAGCAGCCTGGTCACGGACACCGAGAGAAGCGAGCGGGTGATGGCGGACAGGAAGCGCGGGTCAGACATGGCTGATTAATGGCACCCGGCCCGCGGGGCGTCAGGCGCGCTTGCGGCGGAGCAGGCCGGTCAGTCCCAGAAAGAGCAGGGCGGCGGAACCTGGTTCCGGAGCGCCAACGGCGTTGGAAATCAGGATATTATCCACGACCCAGTCCGGAGATCCTCCGCTGGTGTTGGTGTCGCCGGCCGCGCGGAAGCGGACCTGGAACGTATCGCCTTCGGCGAAGCTCCCGAGGGTGGCGGTGCTGGTCAGAAAGGTTCCGGCGTCATATCCCGCGGATTTGCCCACGAAGGATTCCACGTTCAGGAGTTCGCTGGCGCTGCCGCCATTGACGACGCCGTTGTAGGGAATCGCGGTAAAGCTGGCGGCTGGCAAGTGGCTGAAGGCGCCGCCATTGATGGAGATGAACGCCGCCCCGCCGTCCCAGTTCGAGGTATCCGCTTCAAAGCTCCACCGGTGATCGAAACTCATAACACGGCTCCGGCCGAACTGACCACAAGCACCGGACTCGTCAGATCCGTGGTGGTGGGATGATTGATTTCCGGTGATTGACCATCCGTGGACCAAGCACCGCTGCCGCCGACCCCGGAACTCCCTCCGTACAACCAAGGACCGTCAAAGGATGCCGTGTTAAAGGACGCTGTGAATCCCTCGCCGTTGGAGTTGAAGCTGAAAACGGCCGCGGAAGCCGCGCTGCTGGCTGCAAGCATCACGACGCCAGCGAGGGGCAAGGTTATATTTTCCATATAATTTTTATTTTAAAGGAGTTATGTCTTGTCTCGCACGGGTCAGCCAGTTTGCCGTGAAGTCCATGCGTTTTACCCGGGCCGGACACATCCCTGGAGAACAGTTTTGACGCAGGATCTGCGCCCAGGAGTCGACTCGTTGGAAAATGCTTAAAATACTTGGAAGCGGCGGCGGCTGACTGGGGCGTGGCGCGCGGTACGACCTTTGAAGTGATCCGAGCGTCGGCCCGAGCGCCTGCGCGGAGCGCCTGGCTGCCTATGGGCCGGCGGCGGGCTTTTTCCATTCGAGGATCTGGCCGTCGGCGAGCAGGCGTTCGCGCAGTCTGGGATAAGGCACGTCCTGCACCGGGGTGCCGGCGTCGAGGGCGAGGCTGGCGGCGGTGGCGGCGGAGGCACCGAGGATCATGAAGACCGGCTCCATGCGCACGCTGCCGTAGCCGATGTGGGAGGCGGCGCAGCAGACGGGGACGAGCAGGTTGGTGCACTCGGCGGCGCGCGGCCGGATCGACAGGTAGGAGATCGGGTAGGGGGCGGCGAGCGGGACCTGGACGTCGCCCTCGTTGCGCACGATGCCGCGGGCGTCGACATAGCGCTGGGTGTTATGGGAATCCATGGCGTAGCTGCCCATGCCGACCGGTTGCGGGGTTTCGCGGGTCAGCTTGCAGTCCATCTCGGTGTGGATGTGGTCGGAGATCAGACGGCGGGCTTCGCGGATGTAGAGGGCGTGGGGCCAGCCACCGGTGGCCTCGAATTCGTCCTTGGGCAGGCCCCACCGGCTGACGTCGGCGCGCACTTCGGCCGGCACTCCGGGGTCGGTGGCGAGGAAATACCAATACCCCTTCTGGTATTCCTCGTGGTCCTTGACGATCGCCTCGCGGGTGGCGTAATCGCCTTCGGGGAAGGCGTAGTTGGCACCGAGGTGGTCGCTGCTGAAGCCGCCGCTGTTGTTGGTGTCGGTCTTGCGGTTGGGCATGAGATGGTGGCCGCGCCACAGTTCCGGCCATTTCCAGCCAGCGGCCAGGTAGCGGCGGAGCACCTCGTACCGGAGCGGGTCGTAGCGGGCCGGTTTCTCCCACGGCCGCCGGTTTTCCGCCATATCGGTCAGGCAGAGGCGGAAGCAGTACGCCTGGATGCGGTGGTCGCCGGTGCCGTCGGTGCCGGGGCCCTCCGGTTGGACCGTCGGGAGCAACCCGCTCTTGGGATCGCCGGGGATGCGCCAGGGATCGACGTCGAGCAGGAACTGGTGTTTGGTGGCCTGTGCGACCTGCACGCCGTTGAGGGATTCGCCATAAACCGCGTTGGCCTCGCGGCCGACGTGGTACGAGACGCCGGCCTTGGCCATGAGGTCGCCCTCGTAGGTGGCATCGATGAAGATCCGGCCGCGGAAGACGCGGCCGCTTTCCATGCGGATTCCGGTGATGGTGGTGCCGGTTTTTGTCCCCCAATCCCGCAGGTCCAGCCGCTCGCCCTCGACGACGGTGACCTGCGCTTCCGCGAGCATCTCGCGAAAGATTCGTTCGGCGACCGCCGGTTCGAATCGCCAGAGGGCGTCGCCGGATTCGGTCCACCATTTGAAATCGGCGCGTTGCTCCCATTTCCAGGCGGCATCGTTCTCGTAGTGTTTTTTGACCCGGCGGTAGAACTCGCGGGCGAGGCCGCCGATGACCTCGGGTTTGCCGGAGTCGGTCATGCCGAGGCCGGCTGACGACAGCCCGCCGAGGTGGCGGGTGGGTTCGATGAGCACGACGGATTTGCCGAGGCGGGCGGCCTGGACGGCGGCGGTGACGCCGGCGCTGGTGCCGCCGTAGATGACGAGGTCGTGGCCGGCGGGTTCCGCGGCACCGACCGGGTGGATCAGTGGGCCGCCGAGGGCGGTGACGAGGGTGAAGAGGCGGCGGGTCATGGGGCGGCGGGGTGGCGGGGGAGTAGATTGCGGATCAGCGAGCTGAGCGCGATGCCGAGGCCGCCGATGACGAAGAGGGTGGGAAACCAGATGCTGTAGATGGCGGTGCGCCTGTCGCGGACGAGCACGGCGTCGGCGGGATCGGTGGGATTGACCCAGGCGGTCGACTCGGTTCCCGGCGGAAACTGGTCCAGGATCGCGTCCATTTTCGGGCGGCGCGAGGATTTGGTTTCGATGCGCCGGAGGCGGTCGGACTCGAAGGACCGGCCGCTGGCCTCGTAGCGGTAGCGGATGACCGGGCGGTAATTGATCGGGGTGTTGGGGTTGAGGATTTCCTCGGTCAGCCGGGACTCCAGGATCACGCAGGGGACCGGCGACCACCCGTCCATGACCCGGGCGCGCTGAAAGGACGCCCACATCAGCCAGACGAAAACCGCGCCGGCCGTGGCGATCGCGAGGCCGAGGAGGAGGCCTCCGAGGGCCGAGCTGAAACGATGGGGGCGGCGGGGGTGGGGCATGGCGTGGTGGGGCGAAGGTCGGTTCCGGTTCTTCGGAGGCGTGGCGCAAGACCCCGCGAAGAGCACAGTTGGCCGGTCTCGCGAAGCGGGTGAAGGGGCGAAAGGACAACGGTGGGCGACTGCGATCAGACTACAGAAATTTCCCGCGCAGGTGATCGAGAAAATACCGCGCCTGGACCGGTTCGCCGGTGGCGTGGCTCATCAGGCCCGGGCCGTCGAACCGCTGGCCGTGGGCATGGATGTTATCCCGCAGCCACCCGAGCAGCGGCGCGTACCGGCCGGCCTGCAGCGCGGCGTCGAGCCCGGGCACGCCCCGGCGCGCGTGGTGCATGAGCTGGGCGGCATTCAGGTTGCCGAGCGTGTAGGTCGCGAAATAGCCGAACAATCCAAAGCTCCAATGCACGTCCTGCAGGCAGCCGCGGGCGTCGTCCGGCACAGTCAAGCCGAGCAGGGTGCGGAATTTTTCATTCCATGCCCCCGGCACGTCGGCGACCGCGAGGTCCCCTTCGATGAGTGCCCGTTCCAGCTCAAAGCGCAGGACGATGTGGAGGTCGTAGGTGACCTCGTCGGCTTCGACCCGGATGAAACTCGGCTGCACCTGGGCGACCGCGCCGGCGACCTGTTCGGCGCTGAATTTTCGGAGGTGCGGGAAATGGTGCGCCGCGCGCGGCAGCCAGTGGTTCCAGAAGGCGCGGCTGCCGCCGACGTGGTTTTCCCAGAGCCGGGACTGGCTTTCGTGGATGCCCAGGCTGCAGGCATCGCCGGCCGGCTGTCCCCAGGCACCGCGGTTCAGCCCCTGGTCGTACATCCCGTGGCCGGCTTCGTGCAGCACGCCGTAGAGGGATGAGGTGAAGTCCGCTTCGTCGTAACGCGTCGTCAGCCGGGTGTCGCCGGGGCCGAGTCCGGTGCAGAACGGATGCGTGGTGGTGTCGATCCGGCCGGCGGTGAAATCGAACCCGACGGCCTCCGCCACCTCGCGGTTGAACGCCTGCTGCGCGGCCACCGGGTAGTGGCCGGCCAGCAGGTCGCGGGGGAATCGCAACGCCTTTTCCACCGCCGGTCCGACTAGGACGGAAATCTGCGGCCCGAGCTCCGCCAGCACGGCGGCAAGGTCGGCCGACCGCGCGCCCGGCTCGTGTTCGTCGAGGAGCGCATCGTACCGGCACTCCTGCCAGCCCCAGGCGTCCGCCTTGCGGCGGGCCAGGCCGACGAGTTTTTCCAGATGTGGCTGGAAGAGCGAAAAATCCGACTTTTGGCGCGCCTCCGCCCAGACGTGCTGGGCCAGCGATGTTGTCCGCGACCATTCCTCGACCAGGTTGACCGGCAGCTTGGTCGCCTTGTCGTAGGCGCGCCGCCAGCCGCGGACGTTGGTGTCGGCGATGATGCTGGCGGAGGGTGAGCCGTCGGCCGGCGGGCTGGCGGCCGCCTCGGCTTCGGCCAGCCACTCGCCGATTTCCGGCGCGGTGACGAGGCGGTGGCACTGGCCGCTGAGCAGGGCGAGTTGTTCCGCGCGCCAGGCGACTCCCTGGGCGGGCAGATATGTTTCCTGGTCCCAGCCGAGGACCCCGGCGGCGGATCGGAGGAGGGCCGCCTCGCGGAGGCGGGCGTGGAGTTTCTGGTACGAGGTCTCTGACATGCGCCAGTTTAACGCGGGCTGAAACGAGTGCGCGCGGAAATCGCTTGGGCGAGGGAGGCAGTGGAGCGCGCCGCTGGCACTTGGTGCGGGGCGATGGTGCGGGTGATAGGAATTTGCTTTAAGGGGCCGTCGCTGGGGGCGGGTTCGGGGGAGATGAGAGGAAGGGGGCGGAAGGGGGTTGTCCGCGAACCTTGCGACACCCCGCGCGATTCTTCCTCCTGCTTGACGGCACCATGCCCCTCTCCGCGCATCCCGACGGAGTCCACCGCTTCCTCCTCAGCTTGCCTTTCGCCTCACCTTCCGCTACAAAAACCCAACTCCAGGGTAGCGCACTCTGAACTGACCGCAGGTGGTGCACTTTGAAGCGACCGGTGACAAAACCGGCCGCGACATGAAGAGCAAGGACAAGGAAACCACCCGCGGCGGCCTCGCGGTGAACGTGGTGGAGTGCTGATCTGCATCAGCCCGTGTCGCTTGGAGACAAAGACCCATTTTTAACTGGTGGAACGTTGCCCCGGCGGAAAAATCCGGCAACATGGAGGCATGTCGGAAACCAGCTCCCCCATGTCCCGCGAAGAAGGCCTGTTCGCGCTTTGCCTGCTCGCCGCCTTTGCCGATGGCGGTGCCTCGGACGGCGAGCGCGCCGAGCTGAAACGGATCGGCGAAAGCCTGCTGCCACCGGAGCTGCATCCCGCCGCGCTCTATCAAAAGGTCCTGTTGCGACAACTCGACGCCGCCACGGCGGCCGTGGCGCTGGACAGCCCGGAATGGAAACAGCTCGCTTATGAAATGACCGTCTGCGTGTGCGACGCCGATCACGCGACCAGCGACGCGGAGAAGACGTTCCTGCGTGACCTCGCCGACACTCTCGGGCTCGCCGCACCCGCTGCCGCCGCCCTGGTCGCCGAGGCCGATGCGATTGCCGACGCGCCGCCCGAAGCAATCGCGCCCTACCTTTTGCCCGTCCTTCCTCCGCCGCTCCCCGCGACTACCGCGGCACCGGCGGCCGCCTTGCAAGCGGAGGTCGATTCGCTGGTGCTGCGCTACTCGATCCTCAACGGTGCCCTCGAGCTGCTTCCCGAGACCCTCGCCACCATGGCCATCCTGCCTTTGCAGATGAAACTCGTCCACAGCGTCGGCACCCATCACGGGGTGTCGCTGGACCGCAAACACCTCGGCGAATTCCTCGCCGCCGCCGGCATCGGCGGGACATCGCAGGTGGTCGAGGGCTTCGCCCGCAAACTCGTCGGCGGCTTCGCCGGCAGCCTGGGCAAGAAGTTCCTCGGCCAGTCCGCCGGTGGCCTCGCCAAGGGTGGCCTCAACCAGCTCACCAGCTCGGCGTTCTCGTTCGCCAGCACCTACGCCATCGGCCAGCTCGCCCACCGCTACTATGCCAACGGTCGCAGTTGGAGCGGCACCGACGCCAAGGGCTCCTTCGCCACGCTGAAAGGCAACGCGCAGCAACTTCACGCCCGCTACCTCCCGCAGATTCAGGAACAGGCAAGCACACTGGATGCGAAGCGCGTGCTCGCGATGGTCCGGGGCAAATGATCGGTACCCGCCGCGAGCTCATTTCTCCGGCTCTATCCACGGCGACCTCGCGCATCCTCTTCCTCCGCGGCAACCGAAAACTCGACCGCGTGATTGCCCTCCGCGAATTCCCCGCCCTGCCGGTCAAGTCGTGGCCGGCGGTCGAGAGCCATGAAACTCAGGTCGGTCTGCTGGCGTACCAGCCTGCCGCCCGACGCGCGCCCGACGTGCCGGTGACAAGGCCCGCGACCGTACCTTCGTCACGCTCCAGCCCCGTCGCGTCGCATTCTCGACCGAATGACGTCGTAGCGGCCGGCCATGGGGCGTGGGAGCGACCACAAAATTGAACCCCTGCGGTGCGCTCGGGCTTATCGTTCCATGCTCAAGAACAATGGGTGTCCGATGTTCTGATGCGTGACTGAGATGGGTGTCTAATTTTCCACACCACAAGGTGTTCAAAATCGAGGATTAAACGGGTGACGACCGTTGGGGGCGGGCGCTTCCGTTTGCTTTGAGGAGAAAACATTCTGGACACGTACCGGCACTGCATTCTGCTGGCCCCAGCTGCCCGGGTTTCGGACGGCCGTTGCTGTGCGGGCGCTGAACGAAAGTTGTTTTCGCGGTGGGGCGGTCCCGGAAAGGCAGCAGAGCAGGGACAGGATCACCCAAGGATCAACCGCACGGCCGAGAGCACGGTGAGCGCGAGCACGGCGTGTTCGAATGGTTTTTGGGGGATTTTGGCGATGAGCCAGCGGCCGAGGCCAAAGCCGATGGCGATGATGGGCAGGAGCAGGGCGTTAAAGCGGAGGGTATCGGCGGTGATGAGGCCCTGGTGGGCGCTGAAGGGGACCTTGATGACATTCACGATCAGGAACAGCCAGGCCATGGTGGCGATGAACTCGCGTTTGGCGAAGCCGAGGATGAGGAAATAGATCGCACTGATCGGGCCGGCGGCATTGGCGATCATGGTGGCCAGTCCGGTCAGCAGGCCGACCGCCGCGCCGAAGAGGCGCGAGTGTGGGAGGGCGCGGTCGAAGGCGGGCAGGCGCTGGCGGATGAATTGAACGACCACCATCGCCAGCACCATCCATCCGACCACGGCTCCGAAGGTGCGTGGCGGCCGGTGGTCCAGCCATGCCAGCGCCTGCCATCCGGCGACGACGCCCAGCAGCACCGCCGGCAGGAGGCGTCCAATGGCGCGCCAGTCGACATTGCGCGGACCGAAAATGCTGACGGCGAGCACGTCGGCGGCGATCAGCATCGGCAGGACCACGCCGCTCGAGGCGGTGCCCGGAATCAGCCGGGCCATGATCAGCACGTTGAGCATGCCGAGGCCCGCGAGGCCGGACTTGCCCACGCCGCAGAAGAGCGCGGCGAGCAGGACGAGGAGCCAGTCGGCGGGGGAGAAATGCGTCATCGGGCGGTCCCCGCCGGCGGTCGGCGGGTTACTGGCCGAGCTCGACGCTCCGCGCGGTGGCGGTGCGCACGGCTTCGATCAGGGCGGAGCGGAGCCCGTGTTTTTCCAGCACCGCCAGGCCGGCGATGGTGGTACCGCCGGGGCTGGTGACCATGTCGCGCAGGACGGCGGGGTGGAGGCCGGTGGCGACGACCATTTCGGCTGCGCCGATGACCGTCTGGGTGGCGAGCTGCAGCGCGATTTCCCGCGGCAGGCCGGCGAGCACGGCACCGTCGGCCAGCGCTTCGATCACGGTGTAAATGTAGGCCGGGCCGCTGCCGCTCAGGCCGGTCACGGCGTCGAGGTGTTTTTCCGCGACGCGGACCACGGTGCCGACGGCTCCGAGCAGCTCCTCGGTGAGGGCGGCGTCCTTGGCGGTGGCCCGCTGGCCGGGGGCGTAGGCGGAGGCTCCCTGTCCGACCATGGCCGGGGTGTTCGGCATGACCCGGACGACGCGGTGGCGCGGGCCGGCGGCGCGTTCGAGGGCGTCGAGCTTCACCCCGGCGGCGATGGAGATGAGCAGGGGTGCGCTTTTGCCCGGGGCGAGCGCGGCCATGACCGGCACGGTGTCGGCGGGTTTGACGCAGAGCAGGACGACGTCGGCGGCGTCGGCGACTTCCAGTCCGTTCTTCGCGACCTTGCAGCCGGGCACGGCCTTCTTGAATGCCTCTACAGCCTTGGGGTTCGCGTCGCGGGCGATGATGTCGCCCGGACGGCACAATTTTTTCGCGAGGATTCCCCGCACCAGGGCGGTGCCCATTTTTCCACAACCGATGAGGCCGATCTTCATAAGCGGGGAAGTAGCAGCGGTGGAGCGGGCCGCGCCAGCGGAAAAGCGGGGATCGCTTGAGCCGGGTGCGGGGAGGTGTAGAATGGCTTGATGCAACGACGTGGGTTTCTGGGCGGAATGCTGGGAATGGGGGCGGGCGGCGTGCTGCGGGGCGCGGAGCCCGACGCCGCGCCCGTCCGCGGTTGGATCGAGCGCGCCCGCTCTCTCCAGAGCGTGACGGCCGAATTCCGCCAGGAGCGGCACCTGCGCGCGGTGACCCGGCCGTTGGTCACGCCTGGCCGCTTCTGGTACCGGGCTGACGGGGCGCTGCGCTGGCAGCTCGGGGAGCCACCTAAAATGATCGCGCTCCGCGCGGCGGCAGGCGCGGACGTCAGGGTGATCGAGCCGGTGGCCCGGACCGTCCGCTTATTTACCGCCGAGCAGGCCGGCACCCAGGGCGGGGCGCTCGCGTTGCTGGACGCCGGATTTCCGGAGTCCTACGAGGCCTTCGAAAAGCGGTTTCGTCTCGACAGCGTCGAGCGCGATGACGTGGGGGCGTGGCGGGTGACCACGCGGTTGCGGGAGAATGCGCTGGCGGTGGCGGTGCAGCGGGTGGTTTTTGTGGTCGGGGAGGAGGCGTCTCAGCTGCGGTCGCTGGAGGTCTGGCTGCGGGACGGTTCCAGGATCGTCAGCCTGTTCACCGGGCTCCAGGAGAACGCGCCGGTGCCCGATTCGCTCTTTCACGAGGAGACGGCGGGCTTCCGGGAATTAAAGTGAGTGGGCGGGGGGCTCGCCTGCGCAATTTACAAGTGATCAGGATTCCCTATATTGGAAGCCCGTCCGTCTTTTCCGTTCTGCCATGATCCTGCGATTCCTTCGTCCCTGTGCGCTCGCCGTTGTTCTGGTGGCGGGCCTGGTTCTGCCGCCGCTGGCGGCGCAGCAAAAGCCCGGGTCCTATGATGTCGAAGGCGTCTATCTGAAGGGGTACATGATGGTGCAGGAGGCCGAGAAGCTCGAGCGCCAGGGGAATTTCGCCGGGGCGTATTTCAAGTACAAGGAGGCCAACGAGGTGTTCGATTCGGTGGCCCGGGGCTACCCCAATTGGCAGGCCAGCATGGTCAACTACCGGCGCAACCTGGTCCGCCGCAACATGGAGGAGGCACGGCAGAAAGAGCGCGCCCGGCGCGAGGAGCAGCGGCGGGCACCCAGGGACCAGGGCGGCCGGGCCGAGCTGCTGCCCGACCTGGATGCGGCGGGAGCGCCGTTTACCGACGCGATGCCCCCTCCGCCGACCACCGTGCGCCCGGCCGTGCCGGTGGCCCCGGCCGCCAGCGGCCTCGACCGCCAGATCGGGCAGATGGACCAGCGCCTCCAGGGGTACAACGCCCAGAGTACCGAGCTGCAGCAGCGGCTGCAGGCCCGGGAAACCGAGCTTTTCGAGGTCAACCAAAAGCTGCTGGACAGCAAGCGCGAGATCAATACGGCTCTGCAAAAGCAGATCGAGCTGCAGAACCAGGTGGACACTGCTTCGGCCAAGCGGGACCGCGAGGTGAGCTCGCTGAAAAAGCAGCTGGAGGCCGCCACCGCGGCGCTCGAGCAGGCCAGCCGGACCCAGAACGAGGCGACCTCGAAGATCGACGCCCTGCTCCAGGAGTTGTCCTCGGCGCGCCAGACCATCACCCAGCTCGGCAAGGAGAAAGACGAACTGACCGCCGAGAAGAACCAGCTGCTCGCGCTGGTCCAGGGCAAGGATGGCCTGGGGTCGGCGGAGGCGCTGCTGGACGAGAACAAGCGGCTGAAGCGGCAGCTGGACGAGGCCAACTCCAAGGTGGCCACCTTGTCCACCGACAAGGACACGGCGGTGAAGGAGGCGGTGGCGCTGCGCGAGCAGATTGCCGCGGTGCGCGACGAGCTCGACCGGACGAAGAAGGAAAACGAGGATTACCGCCAGCAGATTGCCGGGCTGCGCAGCAAGCTGGAGGAGGCCACTGAGCAGCTGGGGGACGCCACCCCGCTGGCCAAGGACGACTCGGAACTGGCCAGCGAGAACCGCATGCTGCGTAAAATGATCGTGGACCAGCTCAAGCATCAGAGTTTCCGCGAGGAGAAAAAGCGGCTCGCCCTCGAGCAGTTGGCCAAACTTCAGATCAACAACGAGGACCTGCTCACCACCCTGGACGAGCTGGCCGCGCCGCCGCCCACCCTCTCACCGGAGGAAACCCAGCGCATTCAGGATCCGGTCATCACCCAGTTCATGGAGAAGCAGGGGCTCTCCGGGACCATCATCGCCCGGGCGGACGAGGGCGCGTCCGCGCCGGAGGGGCCGACGCCGGAGGAGGCCGGCGGGCCGCCGGAAGACGGGGCGGACCGGCCCGGGCGCGCGGTGCGCGGACGGCAGGACCTCAGCGAGGACCTCAAGACGGTGGCCGAGGCCGGCCTGGGCTCGTTCGCCCGCGGCCGCTTCTCGGAGTCGCGCCGGGCATTCCAGACCATTTTGCGCGAGGATCCGACCAACCTCTTCGGCCTGAGCAACCTCGCCGTCACCCAGGTCAAGCAGCAGGATTACGCCGGGGCGGAAAAGACCCTGAAAAAGGCGCTGGCCTACAATGAAAAGGACGCCTTTTGCCATTATCTGCTGGGGGTTGTCGGTTACCGTCAGGGGCAGCTGGAAGAGGCCGAGCGCAGTCTGATCAACGCGCTGCAGTTCGACAATCAGAATGCCCGCGCCTATTTCACCCTGGGCTGCGTGCAGAACAAGCGCGGCGATCTGGGCAAGGCCCGGGATGCCTTTACGGCCGCGATCGGGCTGGAGCCGTCCTACGCCGACGCCCACTACAACCTCGCGGTGATCTTCGCCAACGCGCGGGAGTACGAGCAGGCCGCCCGGCATTACCAGTCAGCCGTCGACCAGGGCGCGGCTCGCGATGCCTCACTTGAGCAGCTCATCGGGACGCCGGTGTCCGCTCCGCCCGCGTCCGCCAGCCCGGTGCTGGATCTGAACTGAGCCGGGCCGCCGGCGGATCCTGACCGTCCCAGCCACCCCCGACTGCCCGCCGCCACCGTGTACGAAATCACCATTTCCAGCCTGCTGCTATTTCTCCTCGTTCTGGGGGGATGGATTTTCGACCGCTGGCAGCGGCGCCGGCGGGGCATGCGGGTGCGGGCCGTCGGATTTCCGCTGCGGTGGGTGCCGCTGGTGGAGCGCGGGCTGCCGATCTACCGGTCGCTGCCTCATGACCTGCGCGAAGCGCTGCAGGAGAAGGCGTTTTTCAAGATCAACGATCTGGCCATCACCGGGCCCGGCGGCGTGGACGAGGTGACGGACGAAATGCGGGTCAGCCTCGGGGTGCACATCGGTCTGCTGCAGGCGCGGCGGCGCATCCCGCCGGTGCCGTCGGTGCGCCAGGTGGTGGTGGGCTCGGCGGCGGCCTTGGCGGCGGCCGAAAATTCCTCCGAACCGCCGTGGGGGCCGGGCACGTTGCTGGCGGTTTGGGAGTCGTCGGTGGGTGCGGCCCGTTGTTTCCGCGAGGAGAAGGACGGAAACCTGATGGCGCATTGGCACCGGTTGGGCGGGGCCGGGCCGGGCGGGGTCTCCGCGGATTGCGATCCGCTCCCGGACGAGCACCTTTATTTTGCCGGCTGGGCGGCCTCGCTCTGGACCGATCTTCCCGAGTGTCGAACTGCCGCGCTGGCCCATGCGCCGGAGCTGGAAGGAGACGAGGCCCTGTTTGCTGCGGCCACCGAGGCCTTCCTGCGCCGGCCCGGTGCCCTGCGGGCGGTCGCGCCGCGGCTCTTCACTGCGCTGACCTATTTTTATCTTTACGATTCCTCGCGGTGGAATCGCGACGGGCGGGACGCCGCCGCCGGAGCCGCGTCCGCGGGCGCGCCGCTCAGGCCGGCGGCGGCAGCGCGCGGGTGATTTCGTCCGTGCGCAGGCCGAACCCCGGACCCCGCACCGAGGCCAGATCGAGGCGGCCGGCGCGGCGGCGGTAGAGTCCGGGATGTACCGCCTCCTCGGGGGCGGAGGCCGCCGGATAGAACTGCATCGAGTTGGTCTCGACCCCGGCGGTCGTCGGCGCATGGGCGGCCAGGAGCACGTGCGGAATCTGCGCCAGCATCGGGTTGGTCAGGTCCTGCACCATCAGGGTCATGCCGTGCGCCTGCGCCCAGCACAGGCTGAGCAGGGCACCGGTCTGGGTCTTGCACGTCTTGAGCGCGACTCCGGTCCAGCCGAGTTCGCGGCCGCGGCGGATCTGGCGCCAGTCGTGGGCGCTTTCGTCGAGAAACAACGGACAGCGGGCGCTGACCGCGTGCACGGCGATCGGGTGCTCGTCCAGCTCGTACGGGAACGGCTGCTCCACATAGAGCAGCAGGGCGAAGAGCCGCGGCTCCTCGTCGCGCAACCGGTCGAGGATGCCGGTCACGTACGCCGGGTCGGTCACTGTGCAGTTGAAGTCGGCGGTCAGCCAGAGCACGTCCTGGGCGAGGGCCACGCGCCCGACCCGGACCAGGCGGTCCCAGTCCCAGACCGCATCGTTGCCGCGGAGTTTGACCTTGAGGGCGCGCAGGCCGTCGCGGAGGACCCAGTCGGTGAGCATCACGGGATGGCCGTCGTCGGGTTCGTGGCCGGTGAGGTCGCCGGCGTCGATGGGGTCGAGCCCGCCGACGAGGTGCCAGGCGAGCAGGCTCTCGCGGCGGCGGGGCAGCAGGAAATCCGCCGGATGGCGTCCCGCGAAGGAGACTTCATGCGCGCGGTCCGCCGCCGGCGTGAGATAGTGCGCGAGGTCCCGGCGGAGGAAGGGGGCGCGGTAGGTCTCGTAGACCGGCAGGTCGAGGGCCCGGCCGCACGCGTCGTGCAGCGCGAGATCGAAGGCCGAGGCGCAGACGAGCGCGGCCAGCCAGGGCATGGCCGCGCCCGGCGGGCGCGCGGCATTGAACTCCGAAAGCAGGCCGGGCAGCGCGTGCGCGAGGAAATCATGGCCGACCTCCAGTGCGTGCCCCGCGGAATCGAAACCCGGCCAGGCCCGGGACAGCCGGCGGCACATGTCCTGGAGGGCGGCCAGTCGCTCGGCGTACGGCAACGCCGAGGGCCACACCCATTGCACGCTCAGCGGGGTCTCGCCCCACCCGGAGGCGGTCCGGCCGGTGGCGTCTTCGACCACCAGGCGCACCCGCGCACAGGTCACCTCGGTCAGGGTCTCGGTCCCGAATTTCAACGGGACCCGGGTTCGGACGGGGAGGAAATACAGCTCGGCAGCGACCGCGCGGATGGAGACGGGGGTCATGGCGGGTGAGGGGCGCGTTATTCCGGCAGGGGGCGGCCGCGGGTTTCAGGGGCCAGCCAGACGATGGCCAATCCGACCAGATAGACCAGGGTGACGACCGCACCCATTTGCGGATAGCCGCCGTAGTGGGCGACCAGCTGGCCGCTGGTCAGCGCGCCCGCGGCCGCCACGATGCGCCCGGCATTGAAGCACAGGCCCTGGCCGGTGGCCCGCACCCGGGTGGGGAACAACTCCGGCAGATAGAGCGGAAACCAGCCGTAAAACGCCGCGGTCGCGGCCCCGGTCAGGAAGACCAGGACCAGAAAGGGCGGGCCGTATTCGGTCTGGGTGCGGAACAGCACCGCGCACACGGCCAGCGAGAGCGCGCACAGCACACTGTAACTCCAGCGGCGTCCCATCCGCCCGAGCAGGATTGGCGCGAGCAGGCTGCCGAAGGTGGCTCCGAGCGACGACAGCGTGTGCGCGGTGGCCTTGGCCCCCTCGACCACCCCCGCCGTCATCTTGTCGGCCCACAGCGGGATCCACTGCACCGAGCCCCAGGTGCCGATGAGCGCGACCGAGGCCAGTCCGATCCCGATGAGCGTGCGCCCGAGCAGCGGGCCGCCCAGGATTTCTCTCAGCGGCGAGGCCACGGTGCCGCCCGGCAGCGCCGCCGCGGCGCGCGCCTTCAGCCAGCGCTCGGACTCCGGTACGAAGAGTCGGATCATGAACGTGAGCAGGGCCGGGGAGGCGCCGACCAGGAACATCCAGCGCCACGAATCCTCGGAAACCGGCCAGATCTGCGCGACGACGCCAACCAGGACCATGCCGATGTTGGCCGCCGCGCCGATGGCTCCCGCCAGCCACGGCCGGTGCTTCTCGGGCCACACTTCCATCACCAGCGCCACCCCGAGCGCCCACTCGCCCCCCATGCCCAGCGCGGCCACAAAACGGAACGCCCCGAGATGCCACGGCTCCGTCGCCAAATAGGCCGCCCCGCTGAACAGCGAATAACACAGGATGCTCAGCGACATCGCCCGCACCCGGCCGACCCGGTCGCCGAGCCAGCCGAACGCCACCCCGCCTAGCGCCGCTCCCACCAGGAAAGCCGCTGTGATCCGCCCCATCCACTGGCCCACCTCGCCTTCGCCCCCGGACCCCAGCATCGACAGCAGCGCCGGCCGCGCCACCACCGGAAACAACCCGATCTCGAAACCATCGAACAACCAGCCGAGAAACGCTGCGGTCAGGGCCAGCATGGGACCGCGGGAGAATGTCGGGGTGACGGGCATCAGATGGTCATAGCGCTGACCCCGCGGCTCTGGCGACTCCTTTTTTGCCGCACGGGGGGGGGGGCTTTGACCTGCGCCGTTGGCGCTTGGCGCGTCTCGTTCCAGAGTTCCTGGGCCTTGCGGCCCAGGCTAGGTTGAGGCGGGCCGTTGGCCCTCGGGGGCTTTGCGGGCGCGCGGTGGTAGGGCGCGCGGTGGTGGGGCGGATGCCACGACCGGCGGGCCATGGCGGGAGATGAGGCTTTGTTACTCTTTTGTTTCGCTTGGCGGCGTTGGTTCCTCCTTCTTGGCGGCAGGTTTCTCCGTCTTCTCGGAGTCTTCGCGTCCGCCGACGGCTTTGAACGGGGCGGCGATCACCTCACCGGTGGTTTTGACGGTGGTTTCGATGATGCCGCCGGCGACTTTGACCGGGACGGTGACGAGTGAGCAGGCGCTGCCTCCGAGGGCGGCGAGGACACTCAGGGCGGGCAGGACGGCGGGTGTGGTTTTCATGAGATGGGACGGGCTGGGGTGGAGGGTTCAGGGCGCGGGTGCGGGCGCGGGATCGGCTGGAGGGATGTCCGACCCGTTCGGTGGAGGTGCGGTGTCTTGCGCGGCGGTCTTTCTTTTTCCAGCTCCGGACAGCCTCATGACGAACGCGTAGCAGGCGGGGATGATGAACACGCCGAGCAGGGTGGCCAGGGTCATGCCGGCGACCACGGCGGTGCCCATGACCTTGCGGGACTCGGCGCCCGAGCCGGTGGCGATGGCCAGTGGCACTGCGCCGAGAATGAAGGCGAACGACGTCATGAGGATCGGGCGCAGCCGCAGGCGCGCCCCCTCGATGGCTGCCTCCATGAACGGTTTGCCTTTTTCGTGCTCCAGCTTGGCGAATTCGACGATCAGGATGGCGTTTTTGGCGGCCAGGCCGATGAGCATGATGATGCCGATCTGGGCGTAGACATTGTTGTCGAAGCCGCGCATGAGCAGCCCGATGAAGGTGCCAAGCACGACCAGCGGGGTGGCGAGCAGCACGGCGAACGGCAGCGACCAGCTTTCGTATTGCGCCGCGAGCAGCAGGAAGACGAAGACGATGGCCATCGCGAAGATGATCCCGGACTGGCCCTCCGCCTGCTTTTCCTGGTACGTGAGGCCGGTCCATTCGTACCCGAAGCCGGCCGGCAGGATGTCGCGTGCGACCTCCTCCATGGCATCGACGGCCTGGGCGGAGCTGAAGCCAGGAGCCGGCGCGCCCGTGATTTCGGTGGCGCGGAAAAGATTGTAGCGGGTGGTGAAGGCGGGGCCGCTCGTCTGCGAGACGGTCACCAACGTGTCGAGCGGCACCATCCGGCCCTCCTGGTTGCGCACGTGGAATTTGGCGATGTCCTCGGGCTGGCCGGTGAATTCGGGTTCAGCCTGGAGATAGACGCGGTAGACGCGGCCGAAGCGGTTGAAATCGTTCACGTAGGCCCCGCCCAGATACGCCTGCAGGGTGGAATAGACATCGCTGACGTTCACGCCCAGCACCCGGCACTTTTCGCGGTCGAGGCTCACCCTGACCTGGGGCACGGACGGGCGGAAGCCGGTGTACAGGCGCGCCAGCTCGGGGCGCTGGGCGGCCGCGGCCAAAAACGTCTGGGTCATCGCGGCGAGATCGTCGACGGTGCCGCCGGCGCGGTCCTGCAGCTCGAACGTGAAGCCGGAGGCGCTGCCGTAGCCGGGCAGCGACGGCGGGCCGAAGGCCAGCACGCGGGCCTCCGGCATCTGGGCAAACTGGGCGGTCAGCTTTTTGATGATGCCTTTGACATGGGTTTCCGGGGTGGTGCGCTCCGGCCAGTCCTTCAGGCTGACGAAAAACGTGACCGCGTTGGACGCGGAGACGCTCGACATGATGCTGAAGCCGGCGATGCCGACGTAGGAGTCGACGCCCTCGGTGCCGGCGAGCAGGGCCTCGATCTGGCGGCCCACGGCCTTGGACCGTTGGAGCGACGCGGCGTCGGGCAGTTCGGCGGAAATGAAGAAATACCCCTTGTCCTCGTCGGGGATGAAGCCGCCCGGCACCCGTTGTCCGAGCACGGCGATGCCGGCGACGGCGACGAGCAGGAGCAGCATGGTGCGCGCGGAGCGGCGCACCAGAAAGCCGACGACGCCGGTGTAGCGGGCAGTCACCGCGTCGAACGCCCGGTTGAATCCGCGGAAGAACAGGCCGAGCGGCCCGCGCCGCGGGGTCGGGGGGCGCAGGAGCAGGGCGGCGAGGGCGGGGCTCAGCGTCAGCGCGTTGATCGCGGAAAAGACGACCGAGGCCGCGATGGTGATGGCGAATTGCTGATAGAGGGTGCCGGTCAGGCCGGGCAAAAACGCCACCGGGACAAAAACCGCGCAGAGGATGAGGGCGATGGCGACAACCGGTCCGGAGACCTCCTTCATCGCCTTGCGGGTCGCCTCGACCGGCGTGCTGCCGTGCTCCAGGTGATGCATGACCGCCTCGACCACCACGATGGCGTCATCGACCACGATGCCGATGGCCAGCACCAGCCCGAACAAGGTCAGCGTGTTGACCGTGAAGCCGAGCATCGGGAAGACCATGAAGGTGCCGAGCAGCGCCACCGGCACGGTCAGCATCGGGATCAGCGTGGCGCGGAAGCTCTGGAGGAAGATGAAAACGACGAGGATGACCAGCGCCACCGCCTCGAAAAGCGTGTGCACGATCGCCTCCATCGACGCCTTGATCGGCCGGGTGGAGTCGAGCGTGATCTGCACCGCCATGTCCGGGGGAAAACGCTTCTCCATTTCCGCCAGCTGCCGCTTGATCGCGTCCGCGGTGGAGAGGGCGTTGGCTCCCGGGGCGAGGTAGATGCCGAGCGCGGCGGCGGGCGCGCCGCCGACGCTGGCGCTGCTTTTGTAAATCTGCGCGCCCATCTCGATGCGGGCCACGTCCCTCACCTTGACCTGGGAGCCGTCCGGATTGGAGCGCACGATGATTTCCTCGAACTCCTTCGGGTCCTGCAGCAGTCCGCTGGCGACGACGTTGTATTGGTATTCCTGCCCCTTCCGGGCGGGTTCCGCGCCGACCAGGCCGGCGGCGGCCTGCACGTTTTGTTCGCGCACGGCGGCGATGACGTCGGCCGGGGTCAGCGCGAGCGAGGCGAGGCGGTCCGGGTCGATCCACAGCCGCATCGCATAGTCCTGCACGGTGAAATTTTTCACGTCGCCCACCCCGCGCACCCGCGCCAGGGCGTCGATCATGTTGATCGTCGCGTAATTGGAGAGGAACACCTCGTCGTAGGCGCCCTGGGGGGAAACCAGGCCGATGACCATCAGGATGTCCGGGCTCGAAGTCTTGACGCTGACGCCCTCGCGGCTCACCGATTCCGGCAGTCGCGGAAAGGCGAGCGAGGCCCGGTTCTGGACGTTCACCTGGTTGAGGTTCACGCTGGTGCCGAGGTCGAAGGTGGCGCTCAGCGACATCGTGCCGTCGGCCGCATTGACCGACTTCATGTAGAGCATGTTCTCGACGCCGTTGATCTGGGCTTCGAGGGGCGTGGCCACCGAGGCCTCCACCGCCTCGGAGTCGGCGCCGCGGAAGCTGGCGGTGACGTTGATCACCGGCGGGCTGACTTCCGGATACTCGGAGACCGGCAGTTTGATCAGGGTGAACGCGCCGATGAGCACCATCAGGATGGAGATGACCATTGCCACGATGGGGCGGCGGATGAAGAATTCGGCCATGGGAAGAGGGGGCGGTTATTGATCGGAGGCCTGTGGCGCGGCGGTGCCGGCCGGTGCGCCCGGCACGGTGGCTGCGAGTTCCTGAAGCGAGGTGGCGTCGATTTCGACCGGGCGGGCGGTCACGGGCGCGCCGTCCCGCACTTTGAGCAGGCCTTCGATGACGACGGTGTCGTCCGCGGTGAGGCCGGATTCGACGATCCAGAGCGATCCGATGCGGCGGCCCATCTGCACGCGCTTGAAGGCGGCCTTGCCGTCCGCGCCCACGACATAGACGTTGTGCTGGCCCTGCAGTTCCTGGACTGCGCGCTGGGGCAGGAGCAGGGCGTCGGGCACGATCCGGGACAGCACCCGGACGTGGCAGAACTGCCCCGGCCGGAGGATTTTCTCCGGGTTGGGAAATTCCACGCGGATCTTGAGCGTGCCGGTGGTCGCATTCACCATCCGGTCGACGAAGGCCAGTCGCCCGAGATGCGGATGTGCCTGGCCATTGGCCAGCACCAGGGCGAAAATGGCCGTGCTTTCCGACTCCCTGAATCGCTCCGCGTTGTTCAAATACGCGACCTCGCTGACCTCCAGGTTCGCCCAGATCGGATCGAGCGGCGAAATCGTCGCCATCACGGTCGGCTGGCCCTTGCCGACGAGCGTGCCCACGTCCACCTGCTTCGCGCCGATCACGCCGGCCACCGGAGCGGCCACCTCGGTGTAGCCGAGATCGAGTTGCGCCGAGTTGACCTCGGCGCGTCCGGTCTCCAGTGCGGCCTCGGCCTGCTTTTGGTTCGAAAGCGCCGTCTCAAAATCCGCCTTCGGCACGGCTCCGCTTTTGAGCAGCGGCCGCAGGCGTTCGACGTCCTGCGTGACCCGGCCGAGGTTCGCCTCGAGCTGCCCGAGGTTCCCCTGCGCCGCGGCGAGCCGCTGTTCGATCGGTTTTTTGTCGAGCAGGAAAAGCGGATCGCCTTCCTGCACGCTGGTGCCTTCGACGAAGAGGATTTTTTCCACGGTGGCCTCGACGCGGGCGCGGACCTCGACATTGGCCGTGGCCTCGGTTTGCGCGATCGCCTGGGAGACCAGCGGCACGTCGCGATGGAGCGGCTTGGCGACTTGAACGACGGGCGGGGGAGCGGTCGCGGCGTCCTCGCGTTTTTTGCAGCCGGTCGTCGCGAGCAGGCTGGCGAGGGCCAGCATGCCCGGAAGGGAGGCCTGGAATCGTGATCGGATCATTGCGGGCAGGGGAGTCGGGGCAGGGGAGGAATAGGCGAAGAACGCCGCCGGCAGAGGTTGTGCCGGCGGGCAAGGTGGTGGGCAGACCAGGCTGGCCGGGCGGCCCGGCCCCGTCCTCCCGTGTAGGAATAGGCGAAGAACGCCGCCGGCAGAGGTTGTGCCGGCGGGCAAGGTGGTGGGCAGACCAGGCTGGCCGGGCGGCCCGGCCCCGTCCTCCCGTGTCCTCTACTCCAAAATGCCGCGGGACCAAGTCAAAGAAGTAGTGGCGGCCCGCGCGATCTGCGGGAGCCCCGTCGCCTCCGCCCCAACCGGCTCATCCCGGCCGCTGCTTCACGCTTCCTGCTCTTTTCGGTGCCTTTATTTAGGAGGCAGCGCGGCCTGGCCTGGCCAGTGTTGATTTTGCTGGTGGCCCCCGGGGGGCTTGTCCCAGGATGGCTCCGCGTTGAAGCGACTCACCCCAACCCTGATTTCTCCATGCCCCTGCTCCGTTTTCCCCGGCTCCTCGCCGTCTCTTGTAGCCTCTGCTGTCTCCTTTCCGTGGCCCCGTCCTCCCGGGCCCAGGCCCCCGGAGCGATCGATCTGCCGCGCGAATCCCTCACCGTGGCGGAGCGCCCGGCGTTTCTGATGCTGCCGGCACCGGAGAAGCGCGCCACGCCGCAGCCGTGGATTTTGTATGCGCCGACGCTGCCGGGGTATCCCGACGAGGCGGAACGATGGATGCACGAGCGCTTTCTCGAGGCCGGCGTCGCGGTGGCCGGTGTGGACGTGGGCGAGGCCTACGGCAGCCCGGAGCGCAGCCACCCCGCCTTCGCCGCGCTCTACGAGGAACTCGTCGCCGCGCGTGGGTTCGCCCCGAAACCGTGCCTCCTGGGCCGCAGCCGCGGCGGGCTGTGGGCGTCCAGCTGGGCGCTCACCCACCCCGGGAAAGTGGCCGGGCTGGCCGGCATTTATCCGGTCTTCGACCTGCGCAGCTACCCGAAACTGGAGATCGCCGCCCCGGCTTACGGCCTGACCCCGGAGGAATTGGAAAAGCGCCTGGTGGAATTTAATCCGGTCGCCCGCCTCGGCCAGCTCGCCAAAGCCGGCATCCCCGCCGCCCTGATCTCCGGCGATGGGGACACCGTCGTCCCGCTCGAGGCCAACTCCGCCGAACTGGTCCGCCAGTACGAACAGGCCGGTGCTCGCGACTTGGTCCAACTCATCGTGCTCAAGGGCCAGGGGCACAACTTCTTCGAGGGCTTCTTCAAATCCCAGGAACTCGTCGATTTCACCATCGCCCGCGCCCGCGCCGGGGCGAAATGACCCCGGCGTCGAACGCGCGCCCCTCCGCCGGGGCTCCGTCCTCACCAGAAACCGGGGGCCGGTCACACAATCCGCACCGCGCTTTTTTTGTCGAGCTTGAGCACCGTGCCGGGGGCGAAGGACGGGGTGCTTTTGGGGTCGGTGAGCTTGAGCCCGTCGGCCTGCACGCTGCCCTGCTCGACCAGGCGGCGCAGGTCGCTGGCTGATTTTTTTGTGTCGAAGCACTGGTCGTAGGCGACGGCGAGCACGGTGAGCAGCCCGGCTCCAGCCGGCGGCAAAAACTCCGGAAGCTCTGCGCTGGCGAGGTCCTTTTTGCTGAAGCGGGTGTCCCAGTCGGCCCGGGCGGCGGTGGCGGCTTCCGCGCCGGCGAAGCGGGCGGCGAGGCGCTGGGCGAGGGATTTTTTCGCCTCCATCGGGTGGGCCTCGGCGGGCAGCGTTTCGCCGAGCAGGACGAGGTGCCACCGGCGCATCAGGTCATCGGAGATGCTCATCGTCTTTCCGAAGATCTCGGACGCGGGTTCGTCGACGCCGATGTAGTTGCCGTAGCTTTTGCTCATCTTCCTCGTGCCGTCGGTGCCCTCGAGCAGGGGCATGGTCATGACGACCTGCTGCGGCTGCCCGGCGGCTTTTTGCAGGTCGCGGCCGACGAGGATATTGAACAACTGGTCGGTGCCTCCGAGCTCGACATCGGCGCGGATCTCCACCGAATCCCACCCCTGCATGATGGGGTACAAGATTTCGTGGAGGCGCACCTCGGTGCCGGCCTCGACCCGGGCGCGGAAGTCCTCGCGCTGCAGCATTTGCTGCAAGGTGACCCGCGAGCAGAGGCGGACCACCTCGGAAAAATCCATCTTTTTGAACCAATCGCCGTTCTGGACAATCTCGGTTTTCGAGTGGTCGAGGATCTTGAACGCCTGGGCAGTGTAGGTGGCGGCATTGGCCACGACTTCCTCGTGGGTGAGGGGCGGGCGGGTGGCGCTGCGGCCGGTGGGGTCGCCGATCATCGCCGTAAAGTCGCCGATGAGGAGGAGCGCGGTGTGGCCGAGTTCCTGGAACTGCCGCAGTTTTTCCATGGCCACGGTATGGCCGAGGTGGATGTCCGGCGCGGTCGGGTCCACGCCAAGTTTGACCCGCAGCGGGCGGCCCTCCTTCAGTTTGGCGAGGAGATCCTCCTCGGAAATGATGGTGGCGCAGCCGCGCTTGAGGGCGGCGAGTTGATCAACGGCGGGAAGCATGGAATCGGGGTGAGGAAGTCAGAGGATGGTCGGAGACGGCGCGGGCCGCCCCCGGTCCACAGCCTGAAACCTGAAGCCGCAAATCTCAAACGCCGTCGAGCAAAACCTCAGCGCTCCCGCGGGGTTTTGTTGAGCACGCGGCGCACATCCTCCTCATTGAGCGGGGCGGTGTGGTCGGCGGGGTACAGGCTGGCCGTTTCGCGGGCGGTGGGGCTGAGCTGGTTTGCGCCAAGGGTGCGGCTGGCGAAGCCGCGCTTCTGGCCGGTGTAATAGCGGTCGCCCGCCTCTCGCGCGTCGCCGGTGCGGTACGATTCGTCGGCCCCGCTGAATTCCTTGGTGCGTGCCGCCTGGTCCTCGTAGCGGCTGGCAAAGGTGCGCGCCGACTGCCCCGCCTCCCGGGCACCCTCGCTTTCGAAGCGCGACCGCTGGCTGGTCAGGCTGGATTGCTGGCTCCCGGCCATGTTGAAATCCTGGCTCCCCTCGCGGGCCCGGCCCTCGGCACCCCGGTAGGATTTTTTCTGATAGCCATTGGCTTTGAACTTCTGTTCGTCGTACCGGCTCCGTTTGGTGTAGCTCTCGTTGGGTTTGGCTCCATGCGGACTGAGCATCTGCTCCATCCGCGTCCGCTGGTCCGGCCTGCTTTCCGCCGACGACTCATCGCTGGCACACCCGGCCAGAAAGGAGCCCAGCACTAGGCAGCCCAGAGGCAAAAAACGGAGGCATGAAGAAACCGGCATGGTCGCACCCTTAACCCGCTTTCCGGGGCGCTGGCAACACGTCAGCCGACGGGGTCGCCGTTTCCCGGGCCTCGGGGGACTCCCCCGGTTGCGCGCGCCTCGGGGAGATGGGAAAAAAGAATTGATTGTTTGGATCGCTTAAGGATTACTGGCCACAGTATGTCGCCCGTCCCGCCCCCGCCGCTTCCGAAGCCCGTCTCCGCGGTGATCGGGACGCCTGGAGCCGCGCTGGAGGTGCGGCCGCTGGGTTTCAACTGCCCGTCGTGCGGCGTGGTCCTGACCATTCCGAATCCGTCGAGCTACGACGGACGGCCGGCACCGTGTCCGCAGTGCGCGGTGCTGGTGGTGCCGCCGCGCATTTTCCAGCCTGGGCAGGAGGCGGAGTCCATTGATCTGCACCCGCTGCCGGGCTTGTCGGCCTGCGCCGGCACGCGGATCAAGACGCCGCGAGCGGTGCATCGTCCGCTTCGCCATTGCGTCGCCCGGGGTGATGCCGGCGGCCTCGGGGTCGGCGACCGGCCCGAGGGCGTGGTCTTGTCAGGGTCCGCGTGAAGCGGCGTTATGGCGGGGCGGCCCAGGTGGGCGGCGGCGCTTCATGAGTCACCCGCTCGCCGGTGACGGGGTGGATGAAGGAGATTCTCCAGGCGTGCAGGCACAGGGGAGGATTGGCGGGGTCGAGCGTTTGCGTGAACGGCGGCTCGGCGGAGGGGGCATCCGAGCCCGGCCCATAGACCGGGTCACCGACCACGGGATGGCCGAGGTGCCGGAGGTGGAGGCGGATCTGGTTGGTGCGGCCGGTCAGTGGACGGGCTTCGATCAGGGCGGTGCCATCGGGGTCGCGACGATGCACGATGAACTCGGTGTGTGCGTCCAGACCCTCGGAGCCGGATGCCGCCATCTCCCGCGAGCCCGCCCGGGCCGGGGCTGCGGAAATCGGCTCGTCGCACACGAAACGATCAGCCGCCGGATGGCCGTGGACGCGGGCCAGATAGGTTTTGTCCACCGACCGATCCGCGAATTGTGGCTGGACGCGGGCCGCGATGGCGCGGGTGCGGCAGACCACGAGCACGCCGGAGGTGTTGGCGTCGAGTCGGTGGGCGGGCCGGGGCTTCTCCGGGGCGTAGACGCGCTCGAGAAGGTACTGAAGGGTATTGCGATTGAAGCGGCCGCCCGGATGCATGGGCAGGGGCGCGGGTTTGTCGAGGATGATGAGCGCCTCATCCTCGTGGAGGACGCGGATCGAGGCGTGGACTGGCGGCTCGGTGACCTGGGCGAGGAACTGCCGGTAGCGATCGCCGGCCTGGACCCGGCGGTCGGCCGTGACCGGCGTCGGAGGGTCCTCGGGTCCCATGAGCTCGCCGCGGGCGATCATTTCCGTCCATCGCGCGGGCGGCACATGCGCAAAGCAGCACGTGAGAAATTCCATGACGGTCAATCCATCGCACGTGGCCGGCACGGTCATCGGGCGGTAGTTATCGTACGGCACACTGCCGGGAAGCGGCGTAACGGCCGCGAGGATCGCCAGTTGGCGGTCGGCCAGGCGGTCGGCCCGCGCCTGTTCCGGCGCGCGGTGGCAGTGCGGACATTCCACTCCGGGCCGGTAGTGGGGGGAGGCCTGGTCCTCGGGGCTGAGCGGTGCCTGGCACTTCCAGCAGGTGGTGGTGGGCGTTTCCGCCAGCGCGGGATCCACGCCGGTGCGCTGGTCGAACACGAAACACTCGCCGTCGTAGTGGGCACCGCCAACGTCTTCGAAATACTTCAAAATCCCGCCCTCCAGCTGCCAGACGTCGCGAAATCCCTCGCGCTCCATGAATGGCCCGGCTTTTTCGCAGCGAATGCCGCCGGTGCAGAACAACACGATCGGCTGGTCCTTCAGGACCGGCGGCAGGTCGCGGACCGCGTTCGGAAACTCCCGGAAATGCGTCAACGGCGGCGTCAGCGCCCCGCGAAACGTGCCGAGGCGCACCTCGTAGTCGTTGCGCGTGTCGAGCAGCGTGACCGGACGGCCTTCATCCAGCCAGCGTTTCAGCTCCCGCGGCGCGATCTTTCGCGACGGCTGGCGGGCCGGATCCACGCCCTCGACGCCAAAGGCAATAATCTCCTTTTTAATGCGCACCAGCATCCGGCGGAATGGCTGGGTCGCACCCCAGCTCTCCTTCGCCTCCAGCTCCGCAAACCCGGGCAATGCCCGCAGTTCCTCCAGAAACGCCCGCGCCGACTCCTCGGCCCCGGCGATGAAGAGATTAATCCCCTCGGCCGCCAGCAGCACCGTGCCGCGCAGTCCCAGCTCCTGCGCCCGCGCCCGCAGGCGCTCGCGCAGGGGCTTCAAGTCGCCCGGCAGCGGCGCAAATTTGTAGGCGGCAAGATTGAGGAAGGACACGTCGGCAGCGGGCAAATCAACAGCAGGGGGTGAACTCATCGGGGACGGCGCACGCGGAGCGAGTGCGGGCGCGGTTTCCGTCCCGGCCGCCGCCGGTCAGTCTTCGATCCCCCTTTTCCGGAGAAACGGCACCAGTTCATCCACGCCGAAGTCGGCCAGCACCTCGCCGTCCCAGTCCATCGTTGGTGCCTTCGACTGGCCGGACAGTTCGACCATCTCGTCCATGGCCTCCCGATCGCCGGAGACCACGACCTTGTCGTAGGCGATTTCTTTGTCGTCGAGGTAGTCGAGGACTTCCTCGCACCAGGGACAACCGGTTTTGACGTAGAGTGTGGGGGTGATCATGGGGTCGATTGGCGGGAAGGTGAGGGAATACCATGCATGAGAACCCCGGTACGATCAACTAAACCCAGACCCCCGTCCACAGCCCACGGGCCCGGCCAGAGATACCCACACGCCAGTCCGCAGGCCTTCGACCCAGCCGGGCGTGTAGCTCGACTTTCCGAAGTCGAGTCGACGCTCTCCGCCAAGAGCCTGTGCGCAACGTCCCACACCTCCCGCGCCTCCCGTGCATTCCGTGCGATGCAGAATGGTGAGAGGAGGCGGGAATCTGGCGACCGCGGGTCGTTCCCACCGCCGGCGCGCCCGGAGGTCGCGCCCCACCTGAAGGCGGCCCGTACCTCCGGACCCCAAGGCCCATGAAGTTCTAAGCTCCTTCCATCTTGGCCTGCGGCCTGCTTTAGACGGCTGAGGGGTGCCTTTTGACCGCGGGCACCCGACTCCCCCAGCCCCGATCCCGGAGACATCACCGCGCCTGGCCCGGCGACCGCACTCTACCAATCCCCCGTGCACCTGATTCATCGACATCTGAGCGAAGCCTCGGCGCGTCCGGCATCGGAGCAGGTCCGGCTGCGGGCGGAACGCCGGCAATTTCTGAAGCGCCGGTGGCGCGGGGTGGCCGAGGACGGGACCGAATTTGGATTCGATCTGGAGGCACGGCTGCCGAGTGGCGCGGTGGTTTTCCAGACCGGCACGCATGATTACATCGTGCTCCAGGAGCCGGAGACGGTATACGTGGTGCGGGCGTCCACACCCGACGAGGCGGCCTTGATCGGGTGGCACATCGGCAACCTGCACCTGCCGGTCGAGATCGCCGGCGGCCGCGTGCGCGTCCTGCACGACCCGGCGGTGCGCCAGCTCTGCGAACGCGAGGGCTGGCCGTTCACCGAGGAAATGGTGCTCTTCAAACCCCTGCGCGTCATTCCCCATGCTTCCTGAGTGGCTGCCATGGCTGTTGCAGGTGAACGACTCCCAGTTCCCCTCGGGAGCGTATGCCCATTCCCTTGGATTGGAGGACCTGGTCCAGTGCGGAGTCGTCCGCGATGCGGACGGGCTGCAGGTATTCCTGCGCGAGCAGATCGCGCCCGCGCTCTGCGCCTTTGACCTGCCCATGCTGGCGCGGGCCCACGCGGCGGCCATGGCGGGCCGCACCGCCGACCTCGCCGCGCTCGACCGCGAGCTGGACGCGTGGAAACTGGCCGCCGAACTGCGTCAGGCGAGCCAGCGCATGGGGTCGCGCCGGCTCGCCCTCGTCCGCCGCCTGGCACCGGCCGCGGTGCTCGACGATTTCGCCGCGCTGGAATCACCCCAGCACCACCTCGTCGTCTGCGCGCTCGAGCTGCGCAGCCTGCCGGTCGCCGCGGCCGCCTGGGCTTTTGCGCACCAGGCGGTCACCGGCTACGTGACGGCGGCGGTCAAGCTGCTGCGGCTGGGTCAGGAACGCGCCCAAGCGATCATCCGCACGACGCTCGTCGAACTCGCCCCGTCCATTGAATCCGCGGTCACGCTGGACGCGGGTCGGCAGCCCGGCTGGTTTAATCCGCTGCTCGAGATCGCCTCCCTCCGCCACGCCCGCGCCCGCGAACGCCTCTTCATCTCATGACTGAAAACCCCATCATCGATCTCATCGATTCCAAGCGCCCGTTTCGCCTCGGCATCGGCGGGCCGGTCGGCTCCGGCAAAACCATGTGCGTGCTCCGCCTCTGTCAGTGGCTGCAGGACGAGTATTCCCTCGCCGTCATCACCAACGACATTTACACCCGCGAGGACGCCGAGTTTCTGCTGCGCCAGGACGTGCTCGCGGCCGACCGCGTGCTTGGGGTGGAGACCGGCGGCTGTCCGCACACTGCCATCCGCGACGACATCAGCATGAACATGGCCGCGGTCATCGAACTGGAAAAACGCCATTCCGATCTCCGGCTCATCCTCATCGAAAGCGGCGGCGACAACCTGTCCGCCACGTTTTCGCCCGAACTGGCGGATGCCTTCATCTTCGTGATCGACGTGGCTGAAGGCGACAAAATCCCGCGCAAGGGCGGGCCCGCCATCCGTCACAGCGACCTGCTCCTCATCAACAAGACCGACCTCGCCCCCTTTGTCGGCGCGGATCTCGACGTGATGGCGCGCGACGCGAAGGCGATGCGCGGCGACCGGCCGGTCGTCTTTGCCGACCTGAAATCGGAGAAGGGAAAGGAGGATCTGCTCGCGTGGCTGCAGCGGGAATATCTTTTTGTATGACCATGCCGCTCCCCAGTGTGCGCGGCCGCTCGCTGCATGGTCATCTGCGGGCGGTGGCGGCCGTCAACGAGCGGGGGGACACCTTTCTCCGCGAACAATCGTTTCGCGCGCCGCTGCATGTGAGCAAACCGCATCACGAAGCGGGCGCGCTGGTGGTCAATCTGGTCTCGCCCACCGCCGGACTGTTCGACGGCGACGAGGTGGACGTGGCGGTGGTGGTGGAGGCGGGCGCGCGGGTGGTGCTGACCACGCCGTGCGCCAGCCGCATTCACCGGGCGCGCACCGAACGGGCCGCCGTCCTCCGGCAGGAACTCACGGTCGAGGCGGGCGGTTTCGCCGAGTACTTCCCCGAACTGCTCATCCCGCAGCAGGGCGCGCGCTATCACCAGCAGACAACCCTGCGGGTGGAGCACGGAGGCACCCTGCTCTTTTTTGAGTGGCTGGCCCCCGGACGCGTGGCCGCAGGCGAAACGTTCGCCTACACCGAACTGCAATGGGACACCGACCTCTGGCATGGAGGAACCCTGGTCGCCCGCGAACGCTACACCCTGCGCCCGGAGGGGCACCACCTCGCCAGCCTGCGCACCGTGCACGAGGCCAGCCACTACCTCGGCTGCTTCATCGTCGGCGATCTCGCTTTTCCACAAGAAGCAATCGAACACCTCGGCAGCGACGACGTCACCGTCGGCTGCGGCCCGCTCGCCACGCCCGGCTCCTGGACCATCAAAGCCCTCTGCCGCGACAACCTCGCCGCGCGGCGCACTCTGGCCACCCTGCGCTCGCTCGTCTATCAGGCGCTGGGAGCGGAAATGCCCGCGCTCCGGCGCTTCTGAGCGACGGGCAAAACCTGGGAGCGCCGCAGTCGATCTGCGGCCAGGCGCCTGCAAGCGAAGCGGTGTGAGGCGCGATTCCACGAACCCCTCGTGTCGCGGAAGGACGCGAAGCTGGCACCCCTGCCGGGGTGCGGTGGTTTCATGGTCGGAAAAAAACAGACAAAAGACGGAAAAAAGCCGACACCCACTTTTTGGTCCACCCCCCGAGGATCAATTCGAGGGGCGCGCGTTTCAGTGGATGTCCCGGATGGCGTCCTCCCGCGAACTCGGCGGGGAGGAACGTGGCCGTCTCGGCAGTGGAAGGGCCGGCGGAAAAGTCATCTTGGAAATAGCCCGCGTTGAGGCCTGAAGACCGCTCGATTTCCATCAACACATGGGAGCTATGGCGTTTGGAGGTGAGCGCGGCGACCAGCGGCGAATCGGCGAAGGCGCGCGCCAGAGACGGGGTGTCGAGAAGCGCGGTGGCCGCGGTCAGATTGGTCTCGAAATCGGGGTAACTGAAGCCCTCGGGGCGATGCAAACGCCAGGTCGTCTGGAGCACAGGAATGGCGGCATCCAGCGCGAGCGGCGGCAGCGTGGCCCGGGCCGCTTCGTCCATCCGTGCGGCCGGCGTCTCGTAGATGACCTGCAGTCTGGCCTGGGCCGCGCCGAGCAGGAGTCGCAACGCCCCGCCGGGCCCGCGGATCGGCTTGGCCGCCTGTCCGTCGATCACCACCGAGAGCACACGCGCCTCGGCCGGCAGGGTGAGGTCGAGAAACTGGGCGCCCGCCGAGCGAATTGAAAGCACGGCTTGGTGGCGCGCCGGCGCGTCGGCGCTGACCACTGAATCAAGAGCGAGCGATTCGACCACCATGGCGGCCAGCGCCCCGGCGCGATGCCGCACGCCATGGATGGCGAGCGACGGCTGACCGCCGCGCCAGGCATAGGCTGCGACCAGTCGGTGCCGCGGTGCGTAGCCGTCGATGGCGGGCGCCAGCCGCAGGTCGAGGTCGTCGAGAGCCTCAGCGGTGAGCGAGAGTTCGGTGTCCGAATTCGCCTCGACGACCAGGGTGCCGGTGGTGCGCCGCGCCGAGGGCACGGCGGGAAACGGGGTTTGCACGGTGAACCGCCGTTCGGTGACGTCCGGAGCCACCGCCTGATCCAACGGCAGCGAGGCGTGAAACCGCAGGGTCGGAGTGCCGGTGGTCTCCTGGTGGAACTTGGGCGTCCAGCTCCCGTCATCACTCATCGATTTTTCCGCGATGAGCGGGCTGTCCCAGCGCACCGCCGCGGCCATACCCGCTGACTTTTTCCGCGCCGGGCAGGCGGGCGCTGGTCAGGGTGAGCGCGACCGGTTGGGCATCGAGTCCGGCGGTTGCCCGGGTGGCCGCGCGGACGCGCATCGCCGCAGCAGGCGGGCGGCACCCACCACGAACCACCAGGCCACGCTCAGCATCACGCCGAGATAAAACCATTTCAAAAAGCCGCTCAGACTCGAAGGAGCCATGCCTTCCCAGACCAAGGCGCCGAAGCCACCGATCAGCACGAACACCAGGCACGCGCGCAGCCCGGCGTTCGAAAGCAGCAGCCCGATGATCAGCGCCGCCAGCAGGCCGAGCGCCTCGAAGGTGTGCTCGAGCCGCTTGCTGCGATAGTTCAGGTCAATGGCGGCGGGTCGGTCGAGCCGGTGCAGTCGAAACGGCACGCCGTCGCGCGGAATCTGGAATTCAAATCCGCACTTCCGCCGCCACGTCCTTGGGGGCCGACAGCACGAACGAATCGACGCCCGAATACAGGATGTCGTAGACCAACCACCAGTGGTGGACGACCGACTGCTCGCGGATCTCGGTCAGGGTCAGTACTTCGCCGCTCACTTGGGGCTTCTTGGCGCGAAACCCGAGCAGGGCCGGCGCCGCCTCGCCCCGGTAGCGGAATCCCAGCGTGAACGAGGCCGCCTCGCCGTCCTGGGACGGGCGGGCACCCGCCTTCCGGGTCAGGGCGACGACGTCCTCCGGCTGCAGGTCCCCGGGCTGGCGGGTCAGGGACTCCAGCGTTTCGTCGACCTGCACGCCGACGAGAGCGTCATGCCGTGCCACCGCCTGGGGCACGATCACCGGCACGCGAGGTCGGCTTCCGGAGTAGCCCGCGACAGGCGGCCGGTCAGGGTGAACGCGGCGACCCCCTCGACCCGTCCTTTGAACTTCACCGTCACCAGGCGCCGTTGCGCCGCGCCCTCGCCGGTCAGTTCCTCGTTGAACCCCTCCACCAGCTCCCCCGTCACCTCAAGACTCGTCCACTCCGCCGGCACGCTCAGCACCGCGTCCATCACCGCCACCTCGTCGTCGACGCGGCCGCTGTACTCCGCGCTGGTCAACAGGCTCTCGGTCGGCGGTGGCTCCGGCGCCGTCTCCCGCTGCGCCGTGAGCTGGTTCCACATCTCGAGAAATTCCCGGTACGGCAGGAACACCCCCTGGCCCTGGTCCTTCAAGGTCTTCTTAAGGTCTTCTCAAGGTCTTCTCAAGGTCCTCGAAAGGCACGAACACCCGCTTTTCCTCGCGGACCACCGGCCCGGCCGGGGCACCGGATTCCGGATCCGCCGCGAACCCAGGCGCAGATGCGGCGGCTTCGGCCGCCGGAGTCGTTTCCTGCGCCACCAACGCGCCTCCACTCAAAACAGCCCACAGCCCACACCTGGCGAGAAGTAATTGTTTCATGAGGAGTCTGGGGGCGGTGGAGCGGTAAACCCGGTGGTCGATGGGACCGGCAAAAGGCAGAAATCGACACCGGGATGGGAACGAAAAATTATTCGTGGAATCCCTGAGGCCTGTCAGGAGAATCACGTCTTATAGCGAACGCACCACCGCCGCTTGTCTTGGAAATTTTCCGAACAACTCTGCGGAACGGTTCGGGGGCCCATGCGCCGGCAGCGCGGTCGTCGCGTTGAGCGCAGAGCGCGGCCGAGGTGAGACTGGACTGGCAGGCCGGTAGGCGGCGGGCGCGGGCTCTGGGTCACCCCGCTGCCGCCTGCTTTCGCGCGCCCGAGCGTGCCCCCCCGCCGCTCGTGGGGAAACCGCTCGAGAAGGCGGGTGGTTGGAGGCCGGGGCGCGTCCTCGCCGCCTGCGCGCCCGGAGGTCGCGCCCCACCTTGACGGCTGCGCCCCATGGGGGGCCAGAATCAAGCGGGCTCGGATGGTCCAGGGGGTGTGCTGCCGCTCCGCCCCTTACTGCCAGTTCACGAGCCGCTGGCTCGTCCGGAAACCGAATGAGGAAGCAGCGGGCGCAAGGTTTGACCCAACTGGCGAGCTGCCCATGCTGACCGGGCATGGCCCTGTCCCCCACTGCCGCCGACCGCCTGGCCGGCATTTTTTCCGGCCTCAAGGAGCTTGGCCTCGTCGAACGCGACCTGCACCACCAAGTGCTCCGCGAAACGCTGCGCGCCAACCCGAAATACCTCGGCGTCTGGGCGGTGTGGGAACCGGACGCGCTCGACGGCCGGGATGCCGAACACGCCGGGACCCCGGCTCACGATACCACCGGCCGCTTTCTGCCGGTCTGGCACCGCCGCCTCGGCGAGATGCGCGTCGAGGCCAATGTCGCCTGCGACCAGCCCGGGCTCGGAGCCTATTACCTCCTGCCGACACGGGCAAAAAAATCCGTGGTCGTCGGCCCCTACGAATACCCGATGGGCGGCACCTGGACGATGATCGTGACGCTGGCCGCGCCGATTGTCGTCGAGGGCGCGGTGCTCGGCGCGGCCGGCGTCGATTTTTCGCTGGAGGCGCTCGCCGCGCAGGTGGTGGCCGGTCCGACCAGCCAGACCCTGGCGCTGGTGACGGCGGCGGAAACGGACCTGCGGCGACATCTCGTCTTTTTGGAACCCAGCGGGCGGATTGCGTTTGCGACCGCAACCGCAGCCGCCAGCCTGGCGCACTTCCTCGGCGCATCGGTCGGGAAAGGACGGGCGCTGCCCCCGGTCCTCCAACCGTTGTTCGCGGGTCCGCGCACCTCTCCCCCGGCCCCGGCCCGCCCACCTCGGCGGCCGGAATTGACGCTGACCACCCGCGGCCGCGGCCTGCGGGTCCAGTTCATCCAGGCCAGCGGCGGCGGCCAGCCGTGCCTGCTGCTGCTGGAAGAACTCCCGCTGACCAGCCAGACCGCCAGCCTGACTCCCCGCGAACGCGAGGTCATGCAGTGGCTCGCCGAGGGCAAATCCAACGAGGAAATCAGTCTCATCCTCGCCATCAGCCCCCACACCGTGAAAAACCACCTCGACAAAATCTTCAAAAAACTCGGCGTCGACAGCCGCCACGCCGCCACCGTGCTCTGGCAGAGGGAGAGGAGTGGAGAATAACCCGCGCAGCGGGTGGAGTGCGACTTCCAGGCGCGCCAGCAGAGCATCCTGACGGCGGGGCCAAGGACAAACGCTGGCCGTCCAAAGCCCGCTCGACACGACCAGCGGACCTACCGCCTGAAGCGACAGACCCCTGGTATTGGCGCCGGGTCAGTCGTTGGGGTCGCTGATTTTGCCCGCGCCGGGCGTTTGGTCGCGGCGCTGTACTCGCTCATATGCGGCGCGCGCGGCTAAACGCGCGTCCTCCCAAGCCAGCCCATCGCTGGAAGAGTCGGGACTCTCTGTTCGCGAGGTCTCGGGCGGGACGTGGCCCACGCGGACGACGTGCGCCTCCCGATTTTGCGGCCCTTCTTCATACTGAAGGCGGAGGTCCGCTTCGCGCTGGTCGAACGTTTCTCCACGGCGATAGCCTGTGTACCCCGCGCGATACGCGCCTAGGTAGTCGTCGTATGACCGCTGGTCGTCGGCGTAATCGGCTTTGTCATGATGCTCGCGCCAGTAAGCGTCCTCAGCGGTCGGGTCGATCATTTCGGCGACTGCGCTGCCGGCCAGTCCGCCCGCGATAGCTCCGATGGCAGCTCCCACCACGCTGCCGACGGGACCGCCGACGGCGCCGATCGCCGCGCCGGTGGCGCCGGCGGCGGCCGCGCCGAGGCCTGTTCCGACGGGGTGGGCACCGGGTTCGCCGGTGAGGGGATCGAGGTTCAAGTCGCGATCGGTTTCAGTTTCTGGTGTACGTTTGATAGGCATATGTGTGATGTGATAGGAATTTGCTTTCAAGGTCTGGCGTTGGGGACGGGTGCGCGGGTCATGTGAGGAGGGGAGCGAAGGGGTATTTCTTTATGGTCGTCCTTGCGCCCATCACGCCAGCCTGTTCGAACTTACCTGCGCCGCTTGCGCGGCCGGGCATTCTGGCGACTTCAAGAGATGTGATATTGCAGGGAGTGTGCCAAGAGGTGCGATAGGAATGTATAAAGTTTTAACGAAAAAGGCCGTATACATATTTTTTGAAGTCCTTAGACCACGACGGCCTCGCCTCCCTCATTGCAGACTGCCAGTGTTCACACCGGAAACGGTGCAATTGGCACGGCCGATGATGGGAATAAAAGCCTGCCCGCTGCTGGACTGGGGCACCGCCTCGGCGCGCCGGCCATCAGCGCCCACAAGGTGAAAAATCACCTCGACAAGATCTTTCAAAAGCTCGGCGGCGACAAGCGACATGCCGCCACCGTGCTCTGGCAGCGGGAGGCTGGTCGAGGATGGCCCGCGCAGCGGGTGGGGCGCGACTTCCAGGCGCGCAGGCGGAAAAACCGGACCGCGGCGAGTTGATGCCCGCCTGCTCAAGCGACCCACGTCGGAAGCCAACGCGGTGTGCGCAACAGCCTGCAACGTTCGGTTCCACACCACCAGACGCGCTCGGGCCGGTGGCAGGCGCCGCCCACCGCCGGTCTCCATGATCCAACCTCTCTTCAGTCCCTGGCTTCTTCCATCAGGACCTGCACTGCCGCCAATCGACCATACGCCACGCCTCCCGCCTCGCGACGCCATCCCCTCGGGCACCGGCTGCCGTAGCGGACGGTACACATACTCACGCCCCCGTTTTCCCGCCGTGCCGACATGGCCTTTTTCCACCAAAGTCGTCACGATCGACCGCAGCGCCGGCCGCGTCGGCGGATCCGAAATCCGTTCCGCCACCTCGCTGAGCGTCGCTTCCCCCAGCCCAAACAAGATTTCCATCACCTCGCGCTCGCGCCGCTCAAATGATGCAATGAGGACATGATAAAAACTGATTTGTCAGTTTTTGGGAAACTTGGCAAGTACAAAAGCGGAATTTTCCGCCCTTAACTCAGAATTTTCACTCCGGCATTCCCAATCGGTTGCCGGGACTCGATCCAATCCTATTGATTCTGAATGAGACAGGATTGTTGGCTGGCTACTCGGTCAGCGGATTCCAGACCCGTGCAAACCCAAATCCCCGGAAATCCTTTTCATTCACGGTGGCGAAATCGGTGACGCCTTGTTGGAGGAGGGAGAGGGCGGCGCGCCAGTCGAAGGCGCGGAGGCGGGGCCAGAAGGTGTCGTGAAACTGGCGACAGTTGGGAGGTAAGCCAACGACTTGCCAGCGCGGATGCTGTCGAAAGGACTCGCAGACATCGACGGCAGCGTTGGCGGAGAGAGGTTTGGCTAGCACGACGGGATTCCGCAGCAGGCCGTAAAGTTCCCGGAGGATCAACTCACTCAGGACGACATCCTCGCGAAAACGATCGCCGCCCGCCACGGCCTGCTGGCGACGTTCATGCCCAAGCCGTTCGCCGACAAGACAGGCAATGGCGCGCACTTCAACATGTCGCTCTCGGCGGCGGGCGCGGGCACCAACCTCTTCAAGGCGCCCCCCGGGGACGACCCCCATGGCATCGGGCTGTCGCGGCTCGGCTTGCAGTTTGTCGCCGGCATCCTCACGCACGGCCGTGCGCTCTGCGCCGCGTTTGCGCCGACCGTGAACAGCTACAAACGCCTGATCCGGCGCGGGGCCATGGGTTATTATTCGTGGGCACCGGTCTTCAACAGCTTCGGCACGAACAACCGCACCAACTCGGTGCGCGTCCCGATGGGCGGGGGACGGTGCGAGTCGCGCAACGCCGATTCGGCCTGCAACCCGTATCTCGCCGGCGCGTTGGTCCTGGCCGCCGGCCTTGAAGGCATCCGCGAAAACCTCGACCCCGGTCCGCCCCAGTCGGAAAACCTGTACGAGTTCAGCGACGCGGAGTTGGCGGCGCGGGGCATCGAACCACTGCCGAAAACCCTTGCGGAAGCGGTCGCCGCCTTTGCCGACGATCCGTTCGTCAAAAAGGTGCTCGGCCAACCCCTGCGCGACGAATTCATCACCTGCAAACAGGCCGAATGGGAGGCGTATCACCTCACCGTCAGCCAGTGGGAAATCGACACCTACGCCCGCCGGTTTTGAGCCGCCCCGCCGGCCCGGCCTCCGCTGGCCACTCCGGTCCAGACCATGCCCCTCGAGCTTCCATCCGCCATCGCCGCCACCCTGCCCGGCCGTCCCGTGGCCGTGGCCGCGCTGGCGTGGCCGGAGATCCACGCCCTCCTCGTGGTCAACGGTCATTGCGGCAACGACGCCGCGCTGCGGGTCGCCGTCGACCGCCTCCGCTTTGATGGAGCCGGCCGGTTTTTCGCCGCGACCCGCAACACCTTTGCCCTCGACCCCGACATCGCCGCCGCTTTCAGCGCGGATGCGGCCGACTGGCACGCCAACCAAGCGGAGACCGAGGTGATGCTGGTACTGGCCCCGGACCGGGTCCACCTCGACCGCCTCGCCACCAGCGACGATCCCGACCGCACCGGCCGCAGTATTTTTCCGCACCTCGTCGCCCACACCAGTCAAAACGGTGTGACCGGTTCACCCTCAACGGAGGATGCCAGCCGTGGGGACCGGCTGTTCCGCCGGATGGGTGGAGCCCTGGCCGAAATAGTGACCCGCGCGCGAACCGAAATGCCGCCGGTGGCCTGGTTGCGCACAAGTCCTGCTTTTCCCACCTGAACGACTTCCGCATCCCACCACCAACCACCCAGACATCCCATGAAGCTCCACTCATTCATCGCCGCCACCGCCGCCCTGCTGGCCGGCTCCTGGCTCCAGGCCGAACCGCTCAAGGTCGCCTATTCCGACTGGCCCGGCTTCACCCTCATCGAGGTCGCTAAACAAAAAGGATGGTTCAAGGAGGCCGGGATCGACGTGGAGTTGGTCTGGTTCGACTACCTTCCATCCCTCGACGCCTTTGCCGCGGGCAAGGTCGACGCGGTCACGGCCGTGGCCGCCGATCTGCTGGTCTCCGGTGCCAACGGGGCCAAGAGCAAATTCATCTGCCTGCTCGATTACAGCAACGGCGGCGACATGATCATCGGCAAGCCGGGCATTAACTCGCTGAAGGACCTGAAGGGCCAGAAGGTCGGACTGGAGGTCACGCTGGTCGAGCACCTGCTCCTGCTCCAGGGGCTCAAATCGGCGGGCATGAAGGCGTCCGATGTGGAGCTGGTCAACACCGCGACCAACGACACCCCGCAGGTGCTCGCCAGCGGTTCGGTGGCGGCAGTCGGCGCGTGGTATCCCGTCTCCAGCCAGGCGCTCAAACAGGTCGCCGGATCGAAAGCAATCTATACGAGCGCCGACGCGCCCGGCCTGATCTATGACGTGCTCGCGGTCAACCCGACCAGCCTGGCCAAGCGCAAGGCGGACTGGGAAAAGTACGTCGCCATCTACTATAAATGTGTCGACTACGTCCTCGATCCCAAGACCCAGGATGACGCGGTCAAGATCCTCGCGGCCAAGGTCGGGGCCAATGCCGCCGAATACAAAAAGGCCATTCCTGGCACCCACTTCCTGACGCTCAAGGAGGCGAAGACCGCGCTCAAAAAAGGCCCCGGCTTGGATTCGCTCTATGGCTCGCTCGCGGTCTCGAACAAATTCAGCCTCGACAACAAGGTCTACAAGGTGTCGCAGAAGGCTGAGGCCTATGTCGCGCCCAGCATCATCATGGGCATGAAATAAGGGACCGGCAGGGCATTACGGGAAGGCTTCCTCGCTCTCCCGCCTCCGCCCCGGTGCCAGCGCCGCGAACGCCGCCGCGCCCTGGCGGTCGACCAACAACCCCGACGATTCCAAAGCATGGCGCGCACGAGCGACTGGCTGGGTTTGAAGCAGGAGCTGGCGCCGCGGCGCCGGCTGCTGCTGACCGTGCTCTCGTTCCTGGCTCCGCTCGCGGTCTGGTGCCTGGTCAGTTACGTGCCGTGGCTCTGGCATCCGCTCGTCCACGTCACCGACCCCGGAGAGGTGGAGTTTTTTTCCGAGGGCATGGAACTGCCGCGGGCTGACTTCGAGATGGGCAATGCCGACGCCCTGAAAATCGGACTGGCTCCGGGCGCGGGTCACCGGGTGAATCCGGTCTACCTGCCGGCGCCGCACGAGGTCGCCAAGGCGTTTTACACCGCGTTTCGCACCGAGCCGCGCCTGCCCAATGAACCCTGGCTGCACGAAAGCCTCGGCCGCAGCATCCGCGTCATCTTCTGGGGGTTCCTCATCTCCTCGCTGGTCGGGGTGCCGCTCGGGATTCTCTGCGGCGCCTACCGGCTCGTCTCCCGACTGCAGGAGCCATTCATCGAGTTTTTCCGCTATCTGCCCGCCCCGGCCTTCGGCGCGTTGTGTGTCGCAGTGCTCGGGATCAACGATGCCCCGAAAATCGCCATCATCGTCATCGGCACTTTTTCCCAGCAGGTGCTCGTCATCAGCAACACCGTGCGCAAGGTGGATCCGTCCCTCATCGAGGCGGCGGAGACACTGGGTGCCCGCGGGTTCAAGCTGCTGCGTCGCGTCATCCTGCCGGCGTCGATCAGCGACATCTACACCGACATGCGCATCCTGCTCGGCTGGGCCTGGACGTATCTGATCGTCGCCGAGGTCATCGGCACGATGTCAGGGATCACGTTTTTCATCAACCAGCAGGCCCGGTACCGGAATTTCGACAACGTCTACGCCGCCATCGCCATGATCGGCATCATCGGGTTCGCCACCGACCTGATCCTCGCCTGGATCGGCCAACGTCTGTTCGCGTGGAAACGGGCCGCCCGCACCACCGGCCGCAGCGGCCTCGGAGGGCGTTTCCTTGAATGGGTGCGCCGGGAACCCGAAGGACCCGTGCTCAAATCCGCCGAACCCACCCTGCCATGACCACCGCCCCCGCCAGCCCGGATGCGTACCTGCGGAAGTCGCCCGAGGTCGTGGCCAGATTCCAGCGGCTCTACCAACGGCCGGTGCTGCTGCAATTGCGCGGGTTGCGGAAAACCTTTCTCTCGAATGGCTCGGAGCAGGTCGTGTTCGATGACGTGTCGATGGACGTGCATCGACGCGAATTCCTCACCGTCATCGGTCCGTCTGGCTGCGGCAAATCGACGTTGATCCGGATCGTGGCCGGCTTGGACGACGCCAGCGGCGGCGAGGTGCTGCTTGACGGCCGACCGGTCGACAGTCCCGGCCCCGACCGCGGCGTGGTGTTTCAAGGTTACACGCTGTTTCCGTGGCTGACGGTGAAACGCAACGTGATGTTCGGCTTGGAGATGCGCGGCAAAGGGTCAGCGCTGGCCGAGGAGGTGGCGCGCTCGTGGCTCGACATGGTCGGACTGGCCAAGTTCGAGAACAGCTATCCGCATGAACTTTCCGGAGGCATGAAGCAGCGCGTGGCCATTGCCCGGGCGCTGGCCAATGAACCCCGCGTCCTGATCATGGACGAGCCGTTCGGGGCGCTCGACGCGCAGACGCGCAGCCGCATGCAGGGGCACCTGCTCCAGATCTGGAAAAAAGTCGATGTGACCATCCTCTTCATCACCCACGACCTCGACGAAGCCATCCACCTTTCCGATCGCATCCTGGTGCTCGGCGTCAATCCCGGGGGCATCCGCGAAATCATCGAAAACCCGGTGCCCCGTCCGCGCACCGCCGCCCAGTCCCACTCGCCCGAATTCCTCGCCCTCCGCGCCCGGCTCGATGCCCTGATCCACGCCCCCGCGGCTGGGGACGAGGAGGAAGGGGAGGACAAACTTCCCATGGCCAGGATGACAATGGCGGGCGACGACGTGGAATGAACGGCGGCCCCATCGCCCGCCGAACCGCCAGCCCCCGTTTTCCTCCCTCAGCACCCACTGCTTCAACCATGCCCGATCCCCTGCTCGATCTCACGCTCAAAGGCGGTGCGATGTGGTCCGCCCTCATCGGACGCGGCAAGCGCCTGCGGCTGACCGATGTCGCCGGCGGTGCCAATGTCGGGCTCCTGCTCTACAACGCCCGCGAACGCCACGAACGCTACAACATGCCGGACACCCTTAAGGGTCAGCATGTTTTTTACCTGCGGGCACCATACTGCCTGCACTCGGACATGGGACGTCTGCTCGCGTCGATGACCGCGGACACCGCCGGCTGGCATGATACCGTCTGCGGGCACTCGACCGCTGCGATGGTGCGGGAAAAATACGGGGAACGCACGTTCCAGGAGGCCCGCAACGAGTGCTACCGCGACGCGCGCACGTGTTTCCTCATCGAGCTCGCCAAGTGGGGGCTGGGCAAACGCGACCTCGTGCCGAACGTCAACTTCTTCAGCAAGGTGGTGGCCGGCGAGGCGGGCGCGCTGACCCGTGTCCCGGGCCATTCAATGCCCGGCAGCGTGGTCGAACTGCGGATGGAAATGGACTGCGTGGTCGTGCTCAACACCTGCCCGCACCCACTCGATGACACCCCGTCCTATGCCCCCGGGCCGGTGCACCTGCAGGTGCTGCCCGGCACGCCTCCGGCCCTGGACGATCCCTCGCTGGCCATCCGCCCCGAGAATCTCCGCGGGTTTCAAAACACGGACCTCTATTTCGACCTCCAGTCATGACCCCACCGCCCGCCCTTTCCCTGCGCGAAAGCCCGCTCGATCCTGCGACCGCGGTCAATGACCAGATCGTGCCCGCCGGCGACCGCTGGATGCACGAAATCAAGGCCGGCCAGACGCTGCGGATCGTCGACCTCGAGGGCAACCAGGCCGCCGACACCTTGTTCTACAACGCCCGCGACTTCAGCGAACGCTACAGCGCCACCGACACCATGCTCGCCCAGCGCAATCTTTACCTCGGCACCGGCACCCGGCTCATGTCGTCGGAAGGCCGGGCGCTGTTGGAAATCACCGCCGACACCTGCGGCCGCCACGACACCCTCGGAGGAGCCTGCTCGCGCGAAAGCAACACCATGCGCTACGCCCACGAGAAACACGACATGCACGCCTGCCGCGACAGCTTCCTCTGCGGCGTGACCGACTGGGGCCACGGCCTGGGCAAACGCGACCTGCCGTGCAACATCAACTTTTTCATGAACGTGCCGGTCACGCCCGAAGGAGGACTGACGTTCGCTGACGGCATCTCCCACCCCGGCGCCTATGTCGAAATGAGGGCGCTGCTCGACGTCGTTTGCCTCATCTCCAACTGCCCTCAGCTCAACAACCCTTGCAACGCCTACAACCCGACGCCCATCCGGGTGCTGATTTGGGAATAAGCCTCATGTTCACCAAACTCCTCATCGCCAACCGCGGCGAGATCGCCTGCCGCGTCATCCGCACCGCCCGGAAACTGGGCGTGCGCACGGTGGCGGTCTATTCCGAGGCGGATGCGGGCGCATGGCATGTCGATCTGGCTGACGAGGCGGTCGGCATCGGTCCGCCGGCACCCCGTGAGAGTTACCTCTGCGTGGAAAAAATCCTTGCGGCCGCGCGGGCGACGGGCGCGGAGGCGGTGCACCCCGGATACGGGTTTCTGAGTGAGAACGCCGGCTTTGCCGACGCCTGCGAGGCGGCTGGACTGGCGTTCATCGGACCGACCGGCGACCAGATGCGGCGCTTCGGCCTGAAGCACACGTCGCGGGCGCTCGCCGAAGCGGCGCGGGTCCCGCTGCTGCCGGGCACCGGGCTGCTCGACTCCGTCGAGCAGGCGCTGGCCGCGGCCGAGCCCATCGGATTTCCCGTGATGCTGAAGAGCACGGCCGGGGGCGGCGGCATCGGCATGCAGATGTGTCGAACGCAGGCCGAGCTGGCGGACACATTCGAAAGCGTCCGCAGCCTCGGCCGGAACAACTTCAGCGATGGCGGCCTGTTCCTAGAGAAATTCGTGGAAATGGCCAGGCATATCGAAGTGCAGATATTCGGGGACGGACGGGGCCGGGTGGTGGCGCTGGGCGAGCGCGACTGCTCCGCGCAGCGGCGCAACCAGAAGGTGATCGAGGAAACCCCGGCACCGAATCTGCCGGAGGCGGTGCGGGCCGAGCTGCTCGCCGCCGCGGTGCGACTGGGCGAGGCGGTGCACTACCGCTCGGCCGGCACGGTCGAGTTCGTCCTCGATCCCCGCAGCGGGCAGTTTTATTTTTTGGAGGTCAACACCCGGCTGCAGGTCGAACACGGGGTGACCGAAGAAGTCACGGGCGTCGATCTGGTCGAGTGGATGATCCGACTCGCGGCTGACGGAACGTTTCCTGACCTCGTGCCGGAGCCGCGGGGTCACTCGATCCAGGTGCGGTTGTACGCCGAGGACCCGCAGAAGAATTTTCAACCGAGCGCCGGCCTGCTCACCGAGGTGCACTTTCCCGAAGGCGTGCGCTGCGACCACTGGGTGGGCGCCGGCACCGAGGTCTCGCCATTTTACGACCCGCTGCTGGCCAAGCTGATCGTGCATGCCGCCACCCGCGAACAGGCGATTGCGCAGCTGGCCGATGCGCTCGCGGCCACCAGGCTGGAGGGCCTGGAGACGAACCGCGACTACCTGCGCCAAGTCCTCACCTCGCCGGAATTCCTCGAGGGAACGATCTGGACGCGCTTTCTCAACGGTTTTCCGTACCACCCGCGCACCATCGAGGTGCTCGAGGGCGGCACCCAGACCACGGTGCAGGACTTCCCGGGACGGGTCGGGTACTGGGCCGTCGGCGTGCCGCCGAGCGGGCCGATGGACGATCATTCGTTCCGCCTCGCCAATGCGCTGGTTGGCAATCCGGAGGACGCGGCCGGCGTGGAATGCACGTTGATAGGGCCGGCCCTGCGATTCCACACCGCCGCCACCATCGGCCTGACGGGCGCGTCCATGCGGGCGACGCTCGACGGTGCCTCCGTGCCGTACCATCAAGCGATCGAAGTGACGGCCGGCCAGGAACTGCGGCTGGGCGCGATCGACGGCCCGGGTGCCCGCACCTACCTCGCCGTGCGCGGCGGGCTGGACGTGCCGCACTACCTCGGCAGCCGATCGACATTTACGCTGGGCCGGTTCGGCGGTCATGGTGGACGCGCGCTGCGCGTCGGCGACATCCTCAAGGTGCAGGAGGGGGGCGCAGGCGTCCCGCCGGCGCGCGGAACCGCCCCCGATGCAGGCAGGTTCCCGCGCGCCACTCCCGCCCTCACCCACGCGTGGAAAATCGGAGTGATGTACGGCCCGCATGGCGCACCTGATTTTTTCACCGACGACGACATCGCCACGCTCTTTTCGACCAAGTGGAAAGTGCATTACAACTCGGCGCGAACCGGCGTGCGGCTGATTGGCCCGAAGCCGGAATGGGCGCGCCGCGACGGCGGCGAGGCCGGCCTGCATCCGTCGAACATCCACGACAACGCCTATGCCATTGGGGCGATCGATTTCACCGGCGACATGCCGATCATCCTCGGGCCCGACGGGCCGAGCCTCGGCGGCTTTGTCTGCCCCGCGGTCATCGTCTCGTCGGAACGCTGGAAGATGGGGCAGTTGCGGCCCGGCGACACCGTACGGTTCGTGCCGGTGTCATTGACCGATCCGATCGTTCTCGATCTGCCGCCGGAGGACGACAAACCGCGGCTGGTGGCCCGCGTCCAGGGCGACGAATACCTGCTGGTCGAATACGGCCCCATCGAACTCGACCTCGCGCTGCGGTTCCGCGCGCACGCCCTGATGACGTGGTTCGAGGATCGGGCGGTGCCGGGCATCGTCGATCTCACGCCGGGCATCCGATCGCTGCAAGTCCACTACGATCCGGCGCGCCTGCCGCGGGCGACGCTCATCGAACTGGTCACCGCAGCCGATGCGGCCATCCCCCCGCTTGCGGAAATCGAGGTGCCGGCGCGCATCGTCCATCTGCCGCTGGCCTGGGACGATTCGCAGACGCGGCTGGCCATTCACAAATACCACGCGGGCACGCGACCGGATGCGCCGTGGTGCCCGAGCAACCTGGAGTTCATCCGGCGCATCAACGGCCTGGAAAGCATCGACGACGTGAAGCGGATTTTCTTCGACGCCAGCTATCTCGTGATGGGCCTGGGCGACGTCTATCTCGGCGCGCCGGTGGCGGTGCCGCTCGACCCCCGGCACCGGCTGGTGACGACAAAATACAATCCGGCCCGGACCTGGACGCCGGAAAACGCCGTCGGCATCGGCGGCGCGTACCTGTGTGTCTACGGCATGGAGGGCCCGGGCGGGTACCAGTTCGTCGGACGCACCATCCAAATGTGGAACCGCTGGCACACGACTGCCGATTTTCCGGCCGGCAAACCCTGGCTCCTGCAGTTCTTCGACCAACTTCGATTTTACGAAGTGAGCGAGGACGAGTTGATGGCGTTGCGCGAGGATTTCCCCCGCGGACGATTTGCTCTTCGGACCGAGGACACCACTTTCCGGCTCGGCGAATATCTGGCTCGTCTCGAGGAACCAACGACGGCCATCGCGGCGCTGCAGGCCAAGGGGCGACAGGTGGCCGCTTTCGAAGCCGAGCGCGAGCGGTGGCGCCTGGCCGGGCTTGACACCGTGGATGACGCGGAAGAAGCCGGGGCCGGTGAAGGCTCCTCCTCGGCCCGACCGTCCGACGTGATGTCGATCGAGGCCCCTTTGACTGCCAATGTCTGGCAGGTGATGGTCACCGTCGGTCAGTGCGTCGTGGAGGGCGAAAAGATCGCGATTCTCGAAGCCATGAAAATGGAGATCGCGATCCATGCCCCGCGTGGCGGGACCATCAGCGACATCTTTGCAACCCCTGGCCGCATGGTCATGCCTGGCCAGGATTTGTTCTGGATCGCTCCCTGAACCCCCATCCGTCATGAGCTGTCCGATCTTTTCAAAACTCACCTTGGAGTCATTGCACGCCGACTACGCCGCCGGCCGCACTGTCGAAGACGCGCTCCAGGAAATCTGGCACCGCATCGACGAACGCGGCGACGACGGCGTCTGGATCTGGCGGCCGTCGTGGGGCGACTTGCTGGCGCAGGCGCGTGACGTCTGCCGCGATCCGTCCACCCAGCCGCTTTACGGCGTGCCCTTTGCCGTGAAGGACAATATTGATGTCGCCGGGTGGCCGACGACCGCCGGGTGCCCGGAGTTTGCTTACACAGCAAAGGCGGACGCATCCGTGGTCGCCCGACTGAAAGCAGCCGGCGCCATCCCGATCGGCAAAACGAACCTCGACCAGTTTGCCACCGGCCTCGTCGGCACCCGCTCTCCGTATGGGACTCCATGCTCGGTCTTCAGCGAGCGCCACATCAGCGGCGGCTCGAGCAGCGGGTCGGCGGTGGCGGTGGCGGCAGGCGAGGCCGCTTTCTCCCTGGGCACCGACACCGCCGGTTCGGGCCGCATCCCGGCCGCCTGCAACGGCCTGGTCGGGCTGAAGCCGACATGCGGACTGGTGAGCACCGCCGGTGTGGTGCCGGCCTGCCGGTCGCTCGACTGCGTCTCGATTTTTGCCCACACGGCTGGGGAGGCCATGGCCGTGCTGGAAGTGGTGCAGGGATTTGATGTGAATGATGGGTTCTCCCGGACGGTCAGTCCGCAGCCGCTGCCGATGCAGCGCCTGCGCGTCGGCGTGCCGGCCGGCGGGCATCGCGAGTTCTTCGGCGACGTGGCAGCCGCATCGGCGTATGACGCGTGCCTCGCCCGGGTCGCCCCGCTCGGATGGGAAGTGCGTGAAATCGATTTTTCGCCATTCGCGGAGATGGCGCGTCAGTTGTATGCGGGCCCATGGGTGGCCGAACGTCTGGCTGCCGTCGGCGACTTTCTCGCTGCTCATCCCGATGCCGGTCACCCGGTGGTGCGGGGCATCATCGAAGGAGCAGTGAAACATTCCGCCGTGGACGCGTATCGAGGGCAATACGAGCGAACCCGGCTGAAACGCCAGGCCGAGGCCACCTGGTCGGGCGTCGATTGCCTCCTGCTGCCGACGATGCCGATGCATCCGACGGTGGACGAGGTCCTGGCCGATCCGATCGGGGTGAATTCAAAACTGGGCACGTACACCAATTTCGTGAACCTCTTCGACCTCTGCGCCCTGGCGGTGCCCGTCGGGGCGCGCGGGGATGGTCTGCCGTCAAGCGTCACCCTGGTCGCGCCCGCTGGCGCGGACGCCGCGCTGGCCGGTCTCGGGGAGCGGCTGATGGCGGTGTGCGGCACGGATCAACCGACGGACGTTGGGCGTCCGCTTGCCGCGATCATTCCCTCCGGCCTGGTGGCGCTGGCCGTGGTCGGCGCTCATTTGCACGGCCAGCCGCTGCATGGCCAGTTGACTGAACGGCGCGCCGCCTTTCTGAGGCTGACCAAAACCGCACCCTGCTACCGCCTGCACGCGCTCGCCGGCACCACGCCGCCCAAACCCGGACTCGTGCGCGATCCGGCGTTTTCCGGTCCGGGGATCGAGGTCGAGGTTTATGCGCTGACACCGGAAGCTTTCGGCTCGTTCACCGCCCTGGTCCCGCCTCCGCTGGCGATCGGCAATGTGGAGCTCGCCGACGGCTCCTGGGTCAAAGGGTTTGTCTGCGAGCCGGCCGCGCTCGACGGAGCTACGGAAATCACAGTGTGCGGCGGCTGGCGAAGATATTTAACCGGCAAGGCGCTTGGCCATTCCGGCAGCCCTTAACCAGGGTGCGCCAACTCGCAAAGTCGAAACCCCGCCAGCTCCACGAGGGCTTGCGAGCGGGGCTTTCACTTTCTCCAACGTGTCCAAATTTTGGCACCCGCGGCCAACCAGTGATCGGACGCTGGACGCGCCAAGGTCATTGTTTTGACCGTCGCGGGCGTTTGGTGATCGGGGGGCAAGCGTCATTTGCGGGGTCACTTTGATGCCCATGCGCTTGTAATACGCCAGCTTTTTGGCGGTGGCGGAGCGGCTGGCCTCGAAACAAAGCCGGATGATTTCTGACCAATCTTGTGGCGGGGACTCCCGGAAAGGCGGTGCCTCCAGCAGTGCCCGCCCATCTTCAGGGCGATGGGTGCGGCTGTCGGCCATGAGGGTGAAAGGCAGTGTAGTCGTATCCCACACCGCCCACTCGTCTGCCAGCGGCAAATAGTCGGCCAGAAATCGCTCCCGGCTCCGCCGGAACCGCCGGCGTACGTCCGCCGGAGGAACATCGTGCCCGCCCTGCGACATGAGAAACATCTCCCGCCTCGCGATGGGCTCCGCTCAAACCCGCTTTAGCCTCGAGCTGAAAGAGGCTCCCACCCGGTCGGCTTCCCGCCCAGGGTGGGTCAGGAACACCCATTTGGCCTCGCAGGCGGTGAAAACCCGCCGGCTCAGGAATGGGACGCGCCGCGGCACGCCCAATGGCTGCGAAACAGCACGATCAAAGTGACCCAGCTCGGCGTCCATGCGAGCAACCAAAGGAAAACGGTCGAGCAAATTATGGCCGCGGGGGCATTCCGGGCGCTAGGAGCGATCTGGGGCGCTGTCAACGATGGGCCCAGGGACGCCCGTTTTTGGCCACAGCGTTTTCCACCGCCTTGCCCTAGCAACCAGTCCCGCGCAGGATGCGGGCATGACCCGCCGCCGCCTCACGCCGAATGGCCCTGAATTTTCCCGTCTCGTGCTCGGCACCTGGCGGCTGCTCGACGATCCCCTGACCCGCACCGCCGACGGTGTGCTCGCACTGCTGAAGGCCGGGCTCGATCACGGGATCACCACCGTGGACACGGCCGAAATCTATGGTTGTTACGCAGTGGAGGCGGCGCTGGGGGAGGCGTTGCGCCGCGACCCCGGGGTATGCGCCAGAATCGAGATCATCAGCAAATGCGGCATTTACGTGCCGCACCCCGGGGCTCCGGAGCGACGGACTGCGCACTACAATGCCACCGCGGCGCAGATTGTCGCCAGCGCGGAGAATTCCCTCCGATTGCTGGGAGTGGACACGCTCGACCTGCTGCTGGTGCACCGTCCCGACTGGCTGACCTCGCATGAGGAAACCGCCGCGGCCTTGAACCAACTGCTTGCGGCGGGCAAGATCCGCGCCGCAGGCGTTTCCAATTATCTCGCGTCGCAGTTCGATGCCTTGAGTGCCTTCATGAACCAACCACTGGCAACCAATCAGTTGGAATTCAGTCCGTTTTGCGTGACTCCGATCCACGACGGCACCTTCGACCAGGCGCAGCGGCTGAAGTTTGCCCCGATGGCGTGGTCGCCGCTCGGCGGCGGTCGGTTGTTCGATCCGGCCGACGCCGCGGGAGTGCGGATTCGTGCGGCCATGGCCTCATTGGCCGGGAAGTATGACGGCGCGACGCCGGATGCGCTGGCCCACGCCTGGGTGCTGGCGCACCCGTCGCGACCGTTCTCGATTCTCGGCACCAACAAGCCGGAGCGGGTCGCCTCGTCCGTGCGTGCCGATGGAATTTCCCTCGAGCGCGAGGACTGGTATGCACTGTGGGAAGCGGCGCAGGGAAGAAAGATTCCGTGATCAGCCAACGGCCACCGTCGCCCATACCTCCGTATGAAAACACTCTTTCGGTTCCTCGCATTCGTTCTATGGGCCGCCGCGTCGGGGCGCGGCGAGACCCCGCGCCCGTCGATTTGGAAAGCCGACGCCTTGATTGCCGCCCCGCCGGCGCATGAGTGGGGTGCGAGCGACGGCTTGGTGCGGGAGGTGTGGTACGAGGGCGAACCGTTTGAAGGCAGGCCGACGCGGGTGTTTGCGTATGTGGGCCGACCGGCGACCGCTACGGGCCGCACCGCAGCCAAGGTGCCCGCGGTCCTGCTCGTGCATGGCGGCGGCGGGCGCGCATTCAAGGACTGGGCGAAGTACTGGGCCGAACGCGGCTAAGTGGCGCTGGCCATGGACACCGCCGGTCAGGGGCCGGACGGAAGCCGCCATGATCAGGCCGGGCCCGGGCAGGACGACACCGTCAAGTTCCGGCCGTTTCAGGACGGCGAAATCGGCGATATGTGGACGTACCATGCGGTGGCCGCGGTCCTGCGCGGGCACGGGCTGCTGGCGTCGCTGCCGGAGGTTGATCGCGATCGCATCGCCGTGACCGGCATCAGTTGGGGCGGGTACTTGACGTGCCTTGTGGCCGGCGTGGATCCCGCGCTCAAGGCGGCCGTGCCGGTGTATGGCTGCGGTTTTCTCGGTGACAACAGCGTCTGGCGCGACCGCTCGCTGGCGACGCTCACCGAGGAGCATCGGTCGCGTTGGCTGAAATGGTTTGATCCTTCGGAATGGCTCGCCGGTGCGCGCTGCCCGATGCTGTTCCTCAACGGCACGCACGATTTCGCCTATCCGCCGGACAGCTACCGGCGCAGTTTTTCGCTGGTCGCTCCCGACTTGCGCACGGTCGCGGTGCGCGTCGACCTGCCCCACGGGCACATTTGGACGTTCGGCGAGGTCGATGCGTTCATCGATCACGCGCTCAAGCACGGGCCGGACCATGCTCCGCTGGTCCGGCTCGATCAGTCGGTGGCGGACGGCACCACCGCCAGTGCTCCGGTGCTGACGGGAGCATCCCCGGTGGCGGCGACGCTCCATCTCACCACCGACACCGGCGCTTGGACGTCGCGGCAGTGGCGGGACGTGCCGGCTCTGATCGAGGGAGCCTCGCTGCGGGCTTCGCTGCCAGCGGAGCGACCCCTGACGTTCTTTTTCACCGCCACCGACGCCCGCGGCCTGACTACCAGTTCGCCGTATGCGGAGCTCGACACCGGCGTCAACACCGCCTGCCAGCCGGTCGGCAAGCTGGAGGAGGATTTTTACGACTGGCAAGCGCGGCATGCGGCGGTGATGGAGTTCAAGGAAACGACCCAGCCGGAAATCGTGATGATTGGCGACTCGATCACGCACCTATGGGGTGGCGAACCGGCCGAGCCGAAGGGGAACAAGGGGGCCGACGCGTGGGCGTCGCTCTTCGGCGACCGCCCGGTGCTGAACCTCGGCTTCGGTTGGGACCGGACCCAGAACGTGCTCTGGCGGATCCAGCACGGCGAACTGGACGGCCTGCCGCCTCGCCTCGCCGTCATCCACATCGGCACCAACAATCTGGCCCAGACTGCCCGCGCCCGCGAAAACACCCCGGCCGAAATCGCCGAAGGCATTCAGGCGATCGTCGAACGCACCAAGGCCAAATGCCCGGGCGTGAAGATCATCCTCATGGCGGTGATGCCGCGGGGCGAAAAGCCGGACGACGCCGGCCGGCGGAAAGTGGCGGCCATCAACGCGCTGCTTCCGCCCATCGCCGAGGCGACCGGAGCCGCGTTCATCGACCTGACCAGCCGGTTGCTGGAACCGGACGGATCGATCACACGCGAAACCATGCCCGATTTCCTGCATCCCGATGCCAAAGGCTATGCGGTCTGGGCCGAGGCGCTGCGGCCGCATCTCGCGCCATGAGCTCGATGCGGCAATACTGTCGTAGTCTGCACTTGAACGAGTAGAGTCGGAAAAGGTGGGGCGCGACCTCCGGGCGCGCAGGCGGGGAAGATGAACTGCGGGGAAATGATCTCCACTTTTCGAACGTCGTGCGTCGGGGGAGAAGCGGCCTTCTTCAGGTGGTTGGTGTCGCCGGGCGAGACCACAGAAGAAGGCGTGTGCGGGCCGGTGGCAGTCGGCACCCACCGCCTGCGCGCCCGGAGGTCGCGCCCCACCTATCGCGCCCCACCTGTGGTGGGGCGTTGCTTACGCCAGCAGACCGCTGAGCACCTTGCCGGCGACATCGGTGAGGCGGTAGTCGCGGCCCTGGAAGCGGTGGGTGAAGCGCTCGTGATCGATGCCCATGAGATGGAGCAGGGTGGCGTGGAAATCGTTGACGTGAACGGGGTTTTCCACCGGCCGGAAGCCGAACTCATCGCTGGCACCGTAGGTCAGGCCCGGCTGCACGCCGCCGCCGGCCATCCAGAACGTGAAGCAGTCGCGGTGGTGTTCGCGGCCGAAGGCACCGCTGGCTTTGGAGATTTTCCCCTGCGAGTAGCAGGTGCGGCCGAATTCGCTGCCGAAAACGACGAGGGTGTCGCGGAGCAGGTCGCGGGCGGCGAGGTCGGCGAGCAGGCCGGCGGCCGGCTGGTCCACCTCGCGGGAGCCGATCATGAATCCCTCGGGCAGCGAGCCGTGGTGGTCCCATCCCGGGTGGAAAAGCTGAATGAAGCGCACTCCGCTTTCGGCGAGGCGGCGGGCGAGCAGGCAGTTGGCGGCGAAGGAGCCGGGTTTGGCCACGTCCGGGCCGTAAAGTGCCTTCACGCTGTCAGGCTCCTTGCTGACATCGGTGACTTCAGGCACGGCCATCTGCATGCGGTAGGCCATTTCATACTGGGCGATCCGGCCCTCCAGATCGGGGTGGCCGGTGCGGGCGTGTTCGAGGCGATGGAGCTCGTTGAGCGCGTCGATCATGCCGCGCGTATCCTCGCGGGAAACCCCCTGCGGGTCGCGCAGGTAGAGCACGGGCTCGACTCCGGCCCGGAACTGGACTCCCTGATGCCGCGTTGGAAGAAACCCGGAGTCCCACAAGCGCGAGGACAGCGGTTGGTCGACCGGGCGCTTCGAGATGAGCGAGATGAAGGCGGGCAGGTCGGCATTTTCGCTGCCGAGCCCGTAGCCGAGCCAGGCACCGATGCTCGGGCGGCCGGGCAGCTGCGCGCCGGTTTGCATGAAGGTGAGGGCGGGGTCGTGGTTGACCGCCTCGCTGGTCATGCTCTTGAGGAAGCACAGGTCGTCCGCGCGGCCGGCGAGATGCGGGAAACGCTCGCTGAACCACGCACCTGACTGGCCGTGCTGGGCGAAGGCCCACGGCGACCCGACCATCGGCACCGCCGCTTGGTGGTTGGACATGCCGAGCAGCGGTGCCCCGCCCCGCACGGATGGCGGCAGCTCCTGCCCCTGCCGCTCCTTGAGCAGGGGCTTGTGTTCGAAGCTCTCGAACTGCGAGAACCCGCCGGTCATAAAAAGGAAGATGACGCGTTTCGCCTTGGGCGCAAAATGCGGCAGGCCGGGCCGTCCGCCGCTGCGCGCGGGGGCCTGCTCGCTGGCGGCTGCGGGGGGCCCGGCTCCCAGAAGTTCGGCAAGGGCGAGCGCGCCCAAGCCGCCCCCGCTGCGGGTCAGAAAATCCCGGCGGCTGAGCGGCGCGGTGACCCGGCCACAGGGATGAAGGGAATGGAGGAGGGGGGTCATGGCTTCATCGTGGTTTCTCCGAAATTGAAAAGGAGCCGGACCACCAGGGTGGTGGCGGCCACTTCGGCCGGAGGCAGGGAGGGATCGGGTGGCGGGGCCTCGCCGTTGGCCGTGAGCAGAATGGCCGCGGCTACGGGGTCGGCCGTGAATTTTTCCAGCTCCCTTTGGTAATAGCGGCTTACCGCGGCCGTCTCCGCGGGCGTCAGCGTCTGGCTGGTGAGCAGGCGGCAGGCTTCGGTCAGCCGGGCTTCAGGGGAGGCGGGATGCTCCGCGACGAGGCGGGCGGCGAGCACCCGCGAGGCCTCGATGAATTGCGGGTCGTTCATCAGGACGAGCGACTGCAGCGGAGTGGTCGTGTTTTCGCGCCGGGCTTTGCAGAACTCCCGGCTGGGTGCGTCAAAGACGGTCATCGACGGCGGCGGCAGGGTGCGCCGCCAGAACGTGTACAGGCTGCGGCGGCGGAGGTCGGGGCCTTTGCCCTGCACATACTCATGCTGGGTGCCGCTGTCTTCCCAGAGGCCGGCCGGCTGGTACGGCTTGACGCTCGGTCCGCCCACCGTCGGAACGAGCAGGCCGCTAGCCGCCAGCGCCAGGTCGCGCACCTGCTCGGCGGGCAGCCGCTGCCGCGGCCCGCGGGCGAGATGCATGTTGTCCGGATCGGCCGCCAGCCACTCGGCGTCGCGCGGCCGTGAATCCTGGCGGTACGTCGAGGAAAGGACCAGCTCGCGGCAGAGCGACTGCAGATCCCATCCGCTTTCCATGAAGTGCACCGCCAGCCAGTCCAGCAGCTCCGGATGGCTCGGCAGCGGGCTGCGCGTGCCAAAATCCTCGCTCTTGACCACCAGGCCGTGTCCAAAAAGCATCTGCCACACCCGGTTGACCGCCACCCGGGAGACCAGCGGGTTTTCGCGGCTGGTCAGCCAGCGGGCCAGTCCGAGGCGGTTGCGGGGAGCGTCCACCGGCAGGGGGCCGAGCACCGACGGGGTCGCCGGTCCGACTTCCTCGCGCCGCTCGTTCCACACGCCCCGGTGCAGAACGTGGGTCGCGCGCTGCGCACCCTCCTGCTCCTTCATCACCATCAGGTCGATGGCGTTGGATTCGATCTCGTTGATCCCGGCCCGCACCGCCGTGCGCTCGCTCTGGAGCGCGCGCCAAGGCGCGTCCTTCTCCCGCAGCCACCAGTCGAGCCATGCCTCTGCGGGCACCTCGGCGGCCGGATGGCCGAGCCGGGCGATCTCGGGCGCGGAAAGGCATCCGAGGAAAAAGACCACGTCGTCCACCGCGCCCTCGTGAAAGGAAGCATCGTTGAACCGGGCACCAATCGTGAACGGGAGCACGCTTTCTCCCTGGTCCTTTTCCGTGCTGTCGCCCCATTTTTCGCGATACACGATGTCGCGGTAGAGGGAGTCGCGGACGACCCGCGCCTCGGCCGGGCGGCCGTTGACGTACAGCGTGAGTCCTCCGGCGCGACTGGAGCCATCGTAGGTCGCCGCCAGGTGGGTCCATTCGTTGAGCGGGATCGCCTGAGTCGCCGAGAGGCGGATTTCGTTGCCCGGCGAGAAATGCACCAAGGCCAGCGACGGCCGGTTTTCCTCAAGAATGAGCTCCAACCCGCGCATCGCGGAGTCGACGCCCGAACGGCTGCGGTGGGCGACGACGGCCCGGGGCAGCACCCGGCCCGGCTTGACCCACAGGCCAAACGAAAACGCCTCATGCCGGTGCACTTCGGGCACCGACGGGATGCTCACGGCGTTGAACCCATCGAAGAGAAATCCGCGGCCGGTGTGGCCGTTCGGCGACAGCTTGGTCTTGCTTTTCATCACCGCCGGCCGGGTCGGATCCGCGTCGTTGGGGATCATCTTGTCGTTCGCGCTTTCGAAGCGGATGAAGGCCGCTGGGGTGGCCGCGGCGGCGGCGGGAAGAGCCGGGGCGGCGGCCGGAGACGGGGTGGCGTCGGTGCCGAAAAATCCGGACAGGCGGCTCCACAGGCTGCGTGACGCCGGCGGTGCCGCTGGAGCCGTCTGGAGCGGGGCGGGGGGACGTTCCTGCTTGAGTGCCTCCGCGAAGCGCGCCGCACCCTCAGCGTGCACGACGTCCAGGCGCGCCTCGAGCGCGGCCCGTTGGTCGCGCAACTCGGCCAGGCGCTGCTCCTCGGCCTCATTAAAAAGCAGCATGGAGGGCGTGGGCACCCCGCCGGTGAAGACGGCAAAAAGCCCCAGCTCGTCGATGTTGTTCAGAAACGCCGCCATCGAATAATAATCCTTCTGCGTGATCGGATCGAATTTATGGTCGTGGCACCGCGCGCATTCCAGGGTGAGCCCCAGAAAGGCGGTGCCCGTGGTGCGGACCCGGTCGGCCACCTGCTCGATCCGGAATTCCTCGGGATTGCTCCCGGCCTCGTTCGACTGCTGGGCGAGGCGGTTGAAGGTGGTCGCGATCATCTGGTCCCGCGTCGGGTCGGGCAGCAGGTCGCCCGCCGTCTGCCAAGTGATGAACTGGTCGTAAGGCAGGTTGTCGTTGAAGGCGCGGATGACCCAGTCGCGGTACGGCCAGACGGTCATGTCGGCATCCTCGTGGCGGCCGTAGGTGTCGGCATAACGCGCGACATCCAGCCAGTCCATGGCCATGCGCTCGCCGTACGCCGGCGAGGCGAGCAGTCGGTCTACAACCTTCTCAAAGGCATCCGGAGAGGCATCGGCAAGAAAGGCGTCGATCTGGGCCGGGGTCGGCGGCAGGCCGGTCAAATCAAGGGTCGCCCGGCGCAGCCACCTTTCCCTGGTGGCCGGTTCGGCCGGCCGCCAGCCTTTCGCGTGCAGGCCCTCGAGCACAAAGGCGTCGACCGGCCCGCGGACGAACCCGGCCTCGCCGGCCGCCGCGGGGTCGGGCACGGCGGTGGACCGCGGCGGGATGAATGACCAATGGTCGGCGTAGGCGGCTCCCTCATTGATCCACCGCGTCAGCACCACGATTTCCTCGGGGCTCAGCGCCTTTCCCTTCACCAATTCCGGCGGCGGCATCACCTCTTCGGGGTCGGTGGAGTGCAGGCGTTTGATCAGTTCGGACTCGGCGGCCTGGCCCGGGAGAAAAGCCTTGGCGGCCAGAGCCTCGTCGCGCAGATCGAGCCGCAGGTCGCCCTTGCGCGTCTTCGCGTCCTGGCCGTGGCAGGCGAGGCAGTGCTCGGCGAGGATTGGCCGCACCTCGCGGTTGAAATCAAGCGGGGGGAGGGCGGCGGCATGGACCCAGCCGCCGATCCCCTGGAGGATCGCGGCGAGGCAGCAGGCGGCCACGGAGGAGGAGGAGGCCATGGCGCACCGAACACGAAGTCCAGGACGAGTTTTAATGGGAAAACATTGCACAGGCAGACTTGGTCCGCAAGAATGCAGGGGATCATCTGTGTTGTGACACCTTTCGCTTTCATCGCGGCTCTGCCACGCCCCCGGGGTTTCGCGCTGGCCGCCGCGCTGGCCGCCGCGCTGGCTGCCATGTTGACCGGAGCTCCGCTGTGGGCAGACGACGCGCGCCTGCTGCGGGCCATCAATCTGAACGGCACCGCGGCCACGATCGCCGGCTGGGCGTGGGAAGCGGAGAAAGGAGCGCGGGATTTCCAGGCCACGGGTCAGGAGTTTGAGAACCAGGCGATCGTGCTGCGTCCGCCAGCGGAGGCCACACGCACCCGGATGCTGCGCAGCAGCCGCTTCGGGTCGCGCGTGGAGCTGACGTTTTCCAACCTCGTGCCCGGTCCGCATCAGGTCGTGCTTCATGTGTGGGAGGATACGCTCAGCGAGCAATACGCGCTCCTCGTCAACGGCCGGCCCGTGATCGAGGCATTTCACAGCGGCAGCCCGGGCACCTGGCACACGCTCGGTCCCTGGCCGTGCGAACCGATCGACGGGAAAATCACCATTGCCGCGCAGGGACCGGACCACGGCGGGGCGAATCTTTCGGGAGTGGAACTCTGGACCGGCGGCGGCGCGATTCCGCCGGCACCGGGCCTGCCGTTTGTCGAGGCTCCCAGCGAGGATCAGGCCGCCTTTTTCGAAGCCCGGGTGCGCCCGGTGCTAGTCAACCATTGTTACGAATGCCACAGCGCCAAGTCCGCAGAACTCAGGGGCGGTCTGCTGCTCGATTCCCGGGCCGGCGTGATCCGCGGCGGCGATCACGGTCCCGCCCTTGCTCCGGGCGATCCCGACGCCAGCCTGCTCATCCAGTCGATCCGCCGCCTGCTGCCGGACTACGCCATGCCGCCGCAGCACGCGCTCGCCCCGGAGGAAATCGACGCCCTCACCAAGTGGGTGGCCATGGGCGCGCCCGACCCCCGCACCGCCGACACCGTGGCGGCCGCCGAGGCGAAACACACCATCAATTGGGACGAGGCGCGCCAGTGGTGGTCGCTGCGCCCGCTCGCCGCGCCGGCGGTGCCCGCGGTGCGGGACGACGCGTGGCCGCTCAATGAGATCGACCGCTTTGTCCTGGCCCGGTTGGAAGCCGCGGGCCTGGCACCCGCGCCCGACGCCGCGCCCCGCGTCCTGGCCCGGCGCGTGCACTACACGCTGACCGGCCTGCCGCCGACGCCGGAGGAGGTCGAGGATTTCCGGCTCGAAACCCTTGGCAACCCGGACACCGCGCTGCCCGCGCTGGTCGGCCGCCTGCTCGCCAGTTCGCAGTACGGCGAGCGCTGGGGCCGCCACTGGCTGGACGTGGTGCGCTACGCCGACACCGCCGGGGACAATTCCGATTTCCCCATCCCCCAGCATTATCTCTACCGCGACTGGGTCATCGACGCCCTCAACCGCGACCTGCCCTACGACCAGTTCGTGCGCGACCAGCTCGCCGGCGATCTGCTGCCCGACCGGACCCCCGGACAGCTCATCGCCACCGGCTACCTGGCCAACAGCCGCCGCTTCGGCTCGCGCGTGGAAGACTACCCGCAGCACCTCACCATCGAGGACACGATCGACAATGTCGGGCGCGCCTTCCTCGGGCTCACCATCAATTGCGCCCGCTGCCATGACCACAAGTTCGACCCAATCACCACCGAGGATTATTACGCTCTTTACGGCATCTTCAACAGCACGCGGTATCCCTGGCCGGGGATCGAGCTGGATCAAAAGCAGCGTGACCTGGTGCCGCTGGTGCCGGCTGCCGAGGTGCCCGCCGCGATCGAGGCTCACACCACCCGCCTGAAGGAACAGAACCGGCTGCGGTCGGAGGCGGACAAACTCGCCGGCCAGATCAAAAAAGCCCCCGACGACGAGGCCCGCGCCGCCTTGCAGCGCCGGCTCGAGGAAGTCCGTGTCGCGGCGGAAGCCCTCAAACGCGAGCCCTCCCCCGGCCTGGCCTACGCGGTGGCCGAGGCAGCCAGCCGCGGCGACGCCAGGGTCCAGCTCAAGGGCGACCCGGCCAAACCCGGCCCCGAAGTCCGCCGCCGCTTCCTCACCGTGCTCGGCGGCGCGGAACTGCCGGCTGCCGCCTCCGGCAGCGGTCGCCGCGAACTGGCCGACTGGATCCTCGGTCCGCACAACCCGCTGGCCGCCCGCGTCATGGTCAACCGCCTGTGGCTGCACCATTTCGGCACCGGCCTGGTCCCGACTCCGAATGACTTCGGCAAACAAGGCAAGCCGCCGACCCATCCGGAATTGCTCGACTGGCTGGCCACCCGCTTCATCGCCGAAGGGTGGAGCCTGAAGGCAATGCACCGACTCATCCTCAACTCCCGGACGTATCGCCAGGCGTCCGCGGCCGCGTCCGCCACCGATCCATCCAACTCCCTGCTCGGCCGGTTTCCGCGGCTGCGGCTCGATGCCGAGGCCGTTCGCGACACGCTGCTCCGGCACGGCGGCACGCTGGATCTCGCGGCCGGCGGCGCGCATCCGTTTCCGCCGTCCGAGGAATGGAAATTCACCCAGCACAACCCCTTCAAAGCGGTGTACGAAAGCAACCACCGCAGCATCTATCTGATGACCCAGCGGCTGCAGCGACATCCGTACCTGGCCATTTTCGATGGTGCTGATCCCTCGGTCAGCACCCCGGTTCGCGCCGCCAGCACCACGCCCCTCCAGGCGCTCTATTTGCTTAACGACCCGCTGGTGCATGCGCAGTCCAGGGGGCTGGCCGCGCGCCTGCTGGCCGGAGCCCCGGACGACGCCGCCCGCGTGCGCCTCGCATTCCGCCAGCTGCTGTCCCGGTCGGCGACCTTGGAGGAAACCGCGCGCGCCCTCGGCTTTCTCGACGCCGCCCGCGCCTCGCTCCAGGCCGCCGCCACCCCGGGGGACCAGCTCGAGGTGGAAACATGGTCGGCCTTGGCCCGCTCGCTTTTCCGCCTGAACGAGTTCGTCTATCTCGACTGACCGCCCGTGGTTCCCGCCCCCCTGTCATGAATGCCCGCCCCCTTCATCGTCGTGACGCCATCCGCTCGCTGGCCGGTGCCTCGCTGCTCCTGCCCGGACTGATCTCGCGGATGCTGGCGGAGACGACGGCGGACCCGCTGGCTCCAAAATCGCCCGCCCTGCCGGGCAAGGCGAAACGCGTGATTTTCATTTTCTCCAATGGCGGGGTGTCGCACATGGACACCTTCGACCACAAACCCGCCCTCTTCGCCGCCGACGGGAAGACGCTGGGGATTGGGGGCGGGCTCTCCAACCAACAGCGCGTCCTCCTGCGTCCCGGGTGGGAATTTCGCCCCGGCGGGCAGTGCGGCACTCTGGTCAGCGACCTCTTTCCACACCTGCGCGGCTGCATGGACGACGTCTGCGTCATCCGCTCAATGCAGTCGAATGACAACGAGCATTACAACGCCACTCTCGGGCTGCACACCGGATCATTCTTCTTCTCCCGACCGGGCATTGGCGCCTGGGTCAGCCACGGGCTCGGCACCCTGAACCAAAACCTTCCGTCGTTCATGGTGCTCGCCCCTCAGATGCCGTACGCAGGCCTGCAAATTTTCAACAACGATTTCCTGCCCGCCTACCACCAGGGCGTGCGCGTGGTCCCTGGCAAGGAGCCGATCGCCAACCTCGACCGCCGCACCGCGCCGCCGTCGCTCCAGGAACTCGAGCTCGACCTGGCCGGCGCCTTCAACCGCCGTCACCTCGCCGACCGCGCGCACGACAGCGATCTGGCCGCGCGCCTGCGCTCGTTCGAGACCGCCTTCCACATGCAGACCGAGGCCAGCGACGTGTTTGTGCTCGACCGCGAAAGCGACGCCACCCACGCCCTCTACGGCCTGCAGCGCGGCCAGACCGACGGCTTCGGCTGGCAGTGCCTTGTCGCCCGGCGCCTCGCCGAACGCGGCGTGCGCTTCATCGAGTTGGTCGACGGCAGCTCAAGCCACAACTGGGACCAGCACGGCGACATGGCCGAACACGCCCAACACGCGAAAGCCATCGACCAGCCGATCGCCGGCCTGCTGAAGGACCTCAAACAACGCGGGATGCTCGAAGACACCCTGGTCGTGTGGACCACCGAATTCGGACGCACCCCGGGCGTCGACGGCACCAAGGGCCGCGGCCACCACAGCGCGTGCTTTTCCTCATGGATGGCCGGCGGCGGCATCAAAGGCGGCCAGGCGTACGGCTCGACCGATGACCTCGGCTCGACCGTTGCGGAAAACAAAGTCCATGTGCACGACTTCCACGCGACGATTCTTCATTGCCTCGGACTCGACCACGAAAAACTCACCTACCGCCACGGCGGCCGCGATTACCGCCTGACCGACGTTCATGGTAATGTGATCAGTGGTCTGCTGGCGTAAGCACGCCCCACCACAGGTGGAGCGCCGCAGGTGGAGCGCCGCAGGTGGGGCGCCGCAGGTGGGGCGCCGCAGGTGGGGCGCGACCTCCGGGCGCGCAGGCGGTGGGCGTCAGCGAACCCCGAGCCCGTCTCCGTCATCTGGTGTGCGAGTGTGCGAGTGTGCGAGTGTGCAGGCTTGCGGGCGTGCGGACGGACCCGGCACGGGCCCGCGGAATGGGCGCTTGAAGTCGGTTGCCTGCGGGCGTGTCCGGGTGCCTGCGGACGTGCCATGTGCGGCTCGGCATCCCCGGCGGGGATCGTCCGAGAAGTGGAGGGGGCCTGGCCCTGCGGGTGGTGTCACCGCCTGCGTGCCCGGAGGTCACGCCCCACCTGTCGCGTCTTGACCGGGTGCTTCGCGGCCTTTGCAAGACCCTCCGCCGACTCGGTGCGCCCAGGCGCGTTTTTCTATGACGCCGCGGCCCATCCGCGTCCATGGTGGGCCGTGGCCGAATCCTACGATGCCATCATCATCGGCTCCGGGCCGAACGGACTGGCCGCCGCCATCACGCTGGCGCGGGCGAATCTGTCGGTGCTGGTCATCGAGGCGCGCCCGACGATCGGGGGGGGCACCCGCTCGGCCGAGCTGACGCTGCCGGGCTACGTGCATGACGTCTGCTCGGCGATTCATCCGCTGGCGTCGTCGTCGCCGTTCTTTCGTTCCGTGCCGTTGGAGAGTTTCGGCCTGGAGTGGATCCACCCGGAAATTGCGCTGGCCCACCCGCTGGCCGACGGACGGGTTGCCGTGATGCACCGGAGTGTGGAGGAAACTGCGGCCGGCCTGGGCGTGGATGGCCCGGCCTACCGCCGGACGATCGGCGCGCTCGCGGAGCGCGGGGAGGCGTTGTTCGACGACCTGCTCGGCCCGCTGCCGTTTCCCCCCCGCCATCCGGCCGCGATGGCGCGTTTCGGCCGGTACGCGTGGCACAGCGCGGCCGGCTGGGCGCGCGGGACGTTCCGCACGGAGGAAGCCCGGGCGCTTTTCGCCGGCAATGCGGCCCATGGCTGGCTGCCGCTGGAAAATTTGCTGACCGCCGCCGTCGGCATCATGCTGCACGTCAGCGGCCACCATGCCGGCTGGCCGGTCGCCAAGGGAGGGTCGCAAATGATCGCCGACGCCATGGGGGCGTATCTGTGCACCCTCGGCGGCGAGATCCGTACCGGCTGGGAGGTCGCCTCGCTCGCCGAACTGCCCAAGACCCGGGCCATCCTCTTCGACACCTCGCCGCAGGCCCTCGCCGCCATTGCCGGCGACCGACTGCCGGACAGCTACCGCCGCCGCCTGCACAAATACCGCCACGGCCCGGCCGCGTACAAACTCGACCTCGCCCTGAGCAACCCCATCCCGTGGCGCGCCTCCGCATGCCGTCGCGCCGGCACCGTGCACGTCGGCGGCACACTCGAGGAAATCACCGCCGCCGAGGCCGCCATCTGGCGCGGACACCTGCCGGCGCGGCCGTTCATCCTGGTCGGCCAGCAAAGCCTGTGCGACCCGACCCGCGCCCCGGCCGGCCGCCACACCGCCTGGCTCTACGCCCACGTCCCGGCCGCCTCCACGGAGGACGCCGCCGCCGTGGTGCTCGACCACGTCGAACTCCACGCCCCTGGCTTTCGCGACGCCATCCTGGCCACTCACGTCATGCGCCCGCTCGATTTGCAGACCTACAATCCAAATTACATCGGCGGCGACATCATCGGCGGCGTGCAGGACTGGCGGCAGATGTTCACCCGCCCGGTCGCCCGCCTCAATCCCTATACCACACCCGCCCGCGACCTTTTTCTCTGCTCCGCGGCCACCCCGCCCGGCGCGGGCGTCCATGGCATGGGCGGATGGCACGCCGCCCAGGCCGCGCTCGACACCGTGTTCGGCGGCGACTGACCCCGACCCTTATTTCCGAATCTCGCGCAGCTTGACGTTGCGGAAGGACACCTTGCCGTGGTCTCCCTGAAACACCAGGAACCCCTTATCGAACTTGGCGAAGTTCGGCATCGCGCCAAACTTGCTGGCAGCCACCCGCTTTTTAAAGTCGTCGCTGCCCAAGACGTATTCGAAATACTGCACCCCATTGATCTCATGGACGCATTTTTCGGGCGAGAGGAGCAGGCGCAGGTGGTTCCATTCGCCGGCGGGTTTGGTGGCGTCGAGCGGCTTGCCCGTCTTCGGGTCGACCTCTGGCTTGTACAACCCGTAGAGCCAGCCGCAGCGCTCGGGATCGGTCGCCTTGGCGTTGTCCTCAAGCTGCAGTTCCGGACCGGTCGCCCAGGCCGCGCCTTCGGTGTCGGACGCATGATAAATGACCCCGCTGTTCGCGCCCACCCCCATCTTGAATTCAAGGTCCAGCTCAAACCAGTCGAACTGCCCGGCCGTGGCCAGGTCGCCGGCATTGTCCGGGTCCACGCACGCCAGCGTGCCGTCCTGCACCTGCCAGCCTGGCCGAATCGTCTCCTTCTTGAAATTGTGCCATCCGGCCAGGTCTTTGCCGTTGAAGAGCAGCGTCCATCCGGCGGCGGTCTCTTCCTGGCTCAGCGCGTTGAGCGCGGCGGCCGCAGCGGGCTTTCCAGTCGCCGGGGGCTCGGCCACGGCAACCGCGGCCAAGGCGAACAAGGGAAGCGCGAACAAGGGAAGCGCGAACAATGACCGGCGGATGGGATTCATGGGTTTCATGGCAACATGCCTTACGCTGGTTTCCGCCGGGGGAAAGACGGGATTGGCCTGGGGAAAAAATCCTTCCCCGCGCGGGGCGTGTCGAAGCGACGCCCCATGGCCGCTTCGCGAGGCCCTCCTCAAAACAAAAAATACCGCTGGGCCATCGGGAGGACGCTGGCCGGTTCGCAGCGGAGTTCCCGGCCGTCGGCTTTGACGGTGTAGGTTTCCGGATCGACCTCGATTTTCGGCAGCGCGTCGTTCCAGAGCAGGTCGCGTTTGGTCAGGGTGCGGCAGGCGCGCACCGGGCTGAGCCTTTTTTGCAGGCCCAGCGGCACCAGGATCCCGGAGTCGAATGCGTGCTGGCTGACGAACGTGAGGTTGGTCGAATATTTGGCGCGGCCGTGGGCGGCGAACTGGGGCCGATAAAACGTCGGCTGGGGGGTCGGGATGCTGGCGTTGGGGTCGCCCATGTTGGCCATGGCGATGAGGCCGCCTTTGAGCACCACCTCCGGCTTCACGCCGAAGAAGGCCGGCTTCCAGATGACGAGATCCGCCAGTTTGCCGACCTCGATGCTGCCGACCTCGTGGGCGATGCCGTGGGTCAGCGCCGGGTTGATCGTGTATTTGGCGACGTACCGGAGCGCGCGGAAATTGTCGGCGGCCTGATGGGCGGCCGGGCCATCGAGCTTGCCGAACTGAGTCTTCATCTTGTGGGCCGTCTGCCACGTGCGGGTGATGACTTCGCCGAGGCGCCCCATGGCCTGGCTGTCGCTCGACATCATGGAGATCGCCCCGAGGTCGTGCAGCAGGTCCTCGGCGGCGATGGTTTCGGGACGGATGCGCGACTCCGCAAAAGCCACGTCCTCGGGGATGCGGGAATCGAGGTGATGGCAGACCATGAGCATATCCAGATGCTCGTCGATCGTGTTGACGGTGAACGGCCGGGTGGGATTGGTGGACGACGGCAGGACATTGGCCTCGCCGCAGACGCGGATGATGTCGGGCGCATGGCCGCCGCCCGCACCCTCGCTGTGGTAGGCGTGGATGGTGCGTCCCCTGAAGGCTGCGAGCGTGCTCTCGACAAACCCCGCTTCGTTGAGGGTGTCGGTGTGGATGGCGACCTGGACATCGAATTCGTCGGCCACCCCGAGGCAGGTGTCGATGGCGGCGGGAGTGGTGCCCCAGTCCTCGTGGAGCTTCAGGCCGATGGCCCCGGCGCGGACCTGCTCACGCAGCGGCTCCGGCGTGGAGCAATTGCCCTTGCCGAGGAAGCCGAGGTTCATCGGATATTCGTCGGCCGCCTCCAGCATGCGGTGGAGGTTCCATTTCCCCGGCGTACAGGTGGTGGCGTACGTGCCGTGGGCCGGCCCGGTGCCGCCGCCGAGCATGGTGGTGATGCCGCTGGCCAGCGCGTGCTCCACCTGCTGCGGGCAGATGAAATGGATGTGCGTGTCGATCCCGCCGGCCGTCACCAGGCACCCCTCGCCTGCGATGACCTCGGTGGCCGCGCCGATGACCATGTCGATCCCGTTCTGCAACAGAGGATTGCCGGCGTGGCCGATGCCGACGAGGCGGCCGTGCTTGATCCCGATGTCGGCCTTCACGATGCCCTGCACGGCATCGATGATGGTGGCGTTGGTGATGACGAGATCGAGGCAGTCGGCATCCAGCGCCAGCGGCGACTGGGCCATGCCGTCGCGGATCACCTTGCCTCCGCCAAATTTCACCTCGTTGCCGTAGCCTCCGCGCTCGGCGATGAGGTCGCGCTCGACCTCGATGAACAGGTCGGTGTCGGCCAACCGGACCTGGTCGCCGACGGTCGGGCCAAACATGCTGGCGTGCTGGCGGCGGGAAATTTTCATGTGGGCAGCGGTCCGTTGACGAGGTTGTTGAGTCCGTACACCTCGCGGGTGCCGGCGAAGGCGACGAGTTCGACCTCGCGGGTGTCGCCGGGTTCGAAGCGGACGGCCGTCCCGGCGGGAATGTTAAGCCGGAACCCCAGGGCGGCGTCACGGTCGAAGCGCAGCGCCGGGTTGACCTCGTAAAAGTGAAAGTGGCTGCCGACCTGGATCGGCCGGTCGCCCGTGTTCGCGACGATCACGGAGACCGTGGCCAGGCCGGTGTTGGCCTCCAGGTCGGGCGCGCCGGGGGGATGGATGATTTCGCCGGGGATCATGGCGTGTGAGGGGACTCGCGCACGGGCGAAGGGGACGAAGGGATGATGCGCTGACCGGCCGGGCGCTGGATCGGCGGCCGCTTCACCGGACCGGTTGGTGGACGGTGACGAGTTTGGTGCCGTCGGGAAAGGTGGCCTCGACCTGGACCTCGTGAATCATTTCCGGCACGCCCTCCATGACCTCGGCGCGCCTCACGATGGTGGTGCCAAAACTCATCAATTCGGCAACCGTCCGTCCGTCGCGCGCACCTTCCAGAATTTCGGCAGTGATCAGGGCGATGGTCTCCGGGTAATTGAGGATCACTCCGCGGTCGCGACGGCGGCGCGCCACATCGGCGGCCACCACAATGAGGAGCTTTTCCTGTTCTCGGGGGGAAAGGTGCATGGAGGCAGGAGAGGGCTAGCGCCGAATGGCGACCCGCGACGATCCCGCCGCATCCACCCCGTACCTGCGCGACAGGGCCAGGGCCGCCGCCGCTCCCGCCATGCTGGCGATCAGGACCGGCCACGACACCTCGGCCGCTGGCACAGACCGGCGGGAGGCGGCCGGGTCGAATTCGTCGATCTCGTCATGCGGCGGCCCGTGGTGGGCCCGGGCGACGAGGGAGCTCATGGCGGCGAACGCCGCGGCGAGCAGGACGAACACGAAGGATCTGCACATCATGAGGAATTGAGGGGTTGGCCCGATCCGAAACCGGAGGAATAAATGTTAAAGCAGAAGGCGTGCCAGCGGAGGGGAGAAGCGGTCCAGCCAGGATTCGCTTCGCTGGTCTGGTCCGCAGGGGCTCCATGACTCAGCGGCAAGAGCACCTCGGGTATTGCCAGAATCCGGCGGGTGTTTTAGCTGTTTATTTATGGACTCCATGCAGTCTGCCATCTCATCCCGGATAAAACGATCCTGGCGAAAAGTGGGCCTGATGACGTGCGCGGCCGTCTGGCTGGCCGCCGCGACTGGCATCGTCGCCCAGGAGGAGTCGCTGCTGCGGCGGCGGGGCGACGCGGCGCTGGCCCAAGGCGATTTCCCGGCGGCGCAGCGGCACTTTAAAGCCGCGGCCAAAGGGTCGTTGGCCCCGGGCCGGGCGTGGCTGGGCGCGGGCAAGTCGGCGTTCGCCCAGGCCGATTACGAGGCGGCGGCCCGGCAGTTCAATTACGCCAGTCTGGCCAACGGTGCCACCCCGGCCGACGAGGCGCTGGCCTTGGCGGGCAAGGCGGCCGCAGGATTCGAAGCAGCCCGCGAGACGATGGAGGAAAACGCCGTCGCCCAGGCAGTGGAGGAATGCTTCACCGCCTTGGAGCGCGACCCGAAGTGCGTTCTCGCGCTGGTTTGGCGCGGGTACATCCGCACCCTGCGCGCCCTGAACCAGGAGGAGGAGAACAATGCCCTGGCCGACCTCAAGGCCGCGCACGCGCAGGGCGAGGACGGCTGGTTGATCTTCCTCGCCCGCGGCTGCATCGCCATCGGCCATGGCGACACCGCCGAGCGGGACAAGGCGTTTCGTCACGCGCGCACGCGGCTCGATGCGGAGCTGAAGTCGCGCCCAATGCACCTCCACGCCTGGCTCAAAAGCGTCGAACTGAGCGAGCGCAGCGGCGACGTGGACCGCCTGATCGCCGACCACACCCCCGCCTGGTACCGCGACCGCGCCCAGATCCACGACACGATGGGCCGGCCGGATCTCGCCCGCAAGGACCTGAACACCGCCAAGGACCTGGAGGCGCGTCGACGCTGAGCAGGGCGGTCCGCCCGGCTGGGATTTGTGCCAATGGCTTGAAGGCGCCATCCGGAGCCCAGACGTCGTCGGCGGGGGTCCGTCCTCCTCGCTCCTCGGGATAGGCCCAGACGATGTCGTTGATTTCCGAAGTTACTCGCCCCGCTTTGCCGATTTTCTTCCGGGGGGGTGAAGGGTGAGGGGACGAGGAAGTGCGGGGGCATGGGGGCACCCACGCTCGTTCGCCGCGGCGGTGACGGGTTCGGGGCCGACGAGGTCGAGCAGGCTGGCGATTTCCTCCTGGTGGCGGGCGAGGTGGTGTTCGAGGTCCCGCAAGGTCGGTCGGGGTACCTGGCCGGCGTAGACGGGGGCGGGCGGGGTGTTGAAATGGAGGAGGGCGAGCACGATCCAGACGGCGGCGAGGACGCTCCAGGCGTGACGCAGACGGGGGAGAGATCAGGAGCCGGCATTCAAGGGGAAGGACGGACCAGACCGTCGATTTTGTCTGCGCGAAATCCCGATTTTTCGTGCACGGTGCCGGCATGGGCAGTCCCCGCCTCTGGTTGATGGCTTCTTTTGGTGCGTTCTGCGTCTGGCACGCGGGCGATTCTTTCCTGCGCCGGGAACTGGACCAGCCTCCCGGGGTGCTGGTCCCGGCCGCTCCCGTTCAGACGCCGCCGCCGGCCAGGCCTGCGCCCATCCAGCACGGGAAGTACACCCTGACGCCGCTGGCCGACTACGAAATCACCGCGCGGCTGCTCTCGCGGGAACGCTACCGTTTCGACGACGCCAGCGGCCTCTCCCCCATTGATTTTGCCCTCGGCTGGGGACCAATGTCGGACACGGCGGTCATCGAGAAGCTCGACATCGAGCAGGGGGTGCGCTGGTTTTGGTGGCGGACCCGGGAAGTGCCGTTGCCCGTCGACGACTTGATGCGCCACGCCGCCAACGTCCACCTCATCCCCGCCACCGACACCGTGCGGTCCGACCTGCTGCGCTTCCGCCCCGGCGAGATCATTACCCTTGTCGGCAAACTCGTGAGCGTGTCGGGCACCGATGGGTTCACCTGGAACAGTTCACTTACCCGCACCGACACCGGCGGCGGATCCTGCGAGGTGATGTGGGTGGAAAAGGCGTTTCCGCGGCGAGCGCCGACGAGGCAGTGACGGACGCGTAGAACCACGGGGGATAGAGATACAGCGTCGGACGGCGATAAAGGGACAGGTACTTTATGGACACCAACGTCTTCGCACCTCACTATACGCGTTTGCTGACGGGCTTACGCTTGATCAATGCGTCGCCCGAAGCCGCCTGCACCACGGCGCGGAAGCGTTCGTCACGGATGGTGAAATACTGCGCACCGTGATCAATCGTATGCCCTTCCCAGCGCTTGGAGGCGCAGCGACCGCCGAACCCACGGGACTTTTCAAAGACGGTCACGGTGCAGCCGCGAGCCTTCAGTGCCTGGGCCGCAGCAACGCCCGCCATGCCGGCTCCGATCATTGCGATGTTCAAATTCATGATGGTTTTGCGCTTTCCGCGCGGATTTTTGTGGCCTGCTTTTGAATCTCGTCACGCCGAGAATCGTCGAGCCGTGCGAGGTTGCGGACTTGAAGTGACATGCGTTGATTTTTCCGCAGCATCGGCTCGTGCTGGAGCAGGAAATCCCAGTAGAGAGTAGTGAATGGGCACGCCTTAGGGCCGGTCGCCTCGGCGGGATCGAAGCGGCAGCCGGCGCAATAGTTCGACATGCGCTGGATGTATTTGCCCGTGGCCACGTAGGGCTTGCTGGCCATGATGCCTCCGTCGGCGTGCTGCGACATGCCGAGCGTGTTCGGGATTTCCACCCATTCGACGGCATCGACATAGACCGCGAGATACCACTCGTGAACTTTGCGCGGCCGCACGCCGAGCATGAGCGCATAGAGGCCCGTGACCATGAGCCGCTGAATGTGATGCGCATAGCCGAGCCGCAGAGTCTGCCCGATAGCGTCGCGCAGGCAGGCCATGTCGGTGTCCCCAGTCCAGTAAAATTTTGGCAGCGGCTGGTTAGCTGTCGTAGGGGCGCATCTCCGAAAGTTGCAAAAAGGGCTGGACTACAACTTTTCTTGATGGCAAAGAGGGAGCATGCAATGGCCAATCGTGATTCAGGGACGTGAAGTGGATGAGGAAGAAGTGCAGTG
>Ga0105050_10000186_pt1 | contig 86713 bp, 86 predicted proteins | sample FRY01_FD_78088 | JGI IMG/M metagenome (GOLD analysis project Ga0105050, IMG submission 78088) | Freshwater microbial communities from Lake Fryxell liftoff mats and glacier meltwater in Antarctica - FRY-01 | ecosystem: Environmental > Aquatic > Freshwater > Ice > Glacier meltwater ... | reverse complement strand
TTATTTAACGTTCCTGTCGACACAACAAGTGGAAGTGTCGAAAGTATTTTAAATTTTAATGCTGGACTTACGAGAACTTCTTTGTCAAACAATGGCTTTGGAAGAAATTATGGAATGGAAATTACAGTCGAAAGATTCTTCGCAAAAAACTACTTTTTTCTGTTTACAGGCTCTTTGTTTCAATCAGAATATAACATGGGTGACGGAAAATGGAGAAATACCCGTTTCAATGGAAATTACATGTTAAATGCATTGGGAGGATATGAATTCAAATTTGGCAAAAATAAAAAAAATAGCATTGGTGCAAATACACGCATTACGTTGAGGGGTGGAAATCGCTATACGCCAATTAACGAAGCTGCTTCCAAAACTTATGGCTATGAAATACTTTTCAACGATAAAGCATTTAGCGAGCAAGCTCCCAATTATTTCCGAACAGATATATCAGCAAACATTCGATTTAATTATGAAAAATGGGCTTTCAGTATCGCTATTGAAATACAAAATATTACAAATCGGTTGAATATTAATCGATACTTTTTTGATCCGTACACACAAGAAGTAAGAAGCGCTAATATGTTTGGAATTATGCCTGTCTTCAATTTTAAATTTGAGTTTTAATAAATTTAGTCTACTTCTACTTTTTCGTTTTCTTTCAAAGCAATCATTTCTTCAGGTGTATATCTATGGATTTTGAAATTGAAATAACCGTAAATTATTGTTGTAATTGGACTTAAAATATTGAAAAAACAATACATCCAATATGTTCCTGTTGCGACATGAAGCACAGAAGCTTGAGCTGCTCCGCACGTATTCCAAGGAAATAACACGGAAGTAACGGTTCCAGAATCTTCTAACGTTCTGCTAAGATTTTCTGGCTTCAATCCTCGTTCACGGTATTCATTTGCAAACATTCGCCCTGGAACAACAATCGCTAAATATTGATCGGAAGCAGTTGCATTGAAAAAAATACAACTACCAGCAGTGGATGCGATTAAACCTCCCGTTGTTTCAACCCTACGTATTAAAGTTGAAGTGATTTTTTTCAAAAGTCCAGAAACTTCCATAGCGCCACCAAAACTCATAGCGCAGACAATTAACCAAATGGTATTTAACATTCCTGTCATTCCTTTCGTTGTAAGCAATTTATCAACGGCAACATTATTAGTAACAATAACAGTTTCTCCAGACATAGCATTGACAATCGTTATGTAGGAAGCTTTTAAATAATCCGTTGAAATACCCGACAATTCCTTAATTAGTTGAGGTTGAGTAATAATAGCAGCAAAAGCACCAATTAACGTGCCTGCAAACAAAGCTGGCAAAGCATCTACCTTAAAATAAATCAAAACGAAAACAGAAATTGGGACTAAAAATAGCCAAGGGGAAATATTAAATTTACTTTCCATTGCTTGTAACAAATCAGTTACTCCTTGTGAATTATTTTCTGTAGTCAAAGTGAGTCCTATCACCGCAAAAATTATCAATGTAACGACTAAGGTTGGTACAGTAGTTAAAATCATATAGCGAATGTGCGTGAATAGATCCGTTCCTGCCATTGCCGGTGCAAGGTTTGTAGTGTCTGAAAGTGGTGACATTTTATCACCAAAATAGGCTCCAGAAATAATAGCTCCAGCAATCATTCCTTCGTTAATCCCCATCACAGAGCCAATTCCCAAAAGTGCTACACCAACTGTTGCAATAGTGCTCCAAGAACTTCCTGATGCTAACGAAACTATAGAACTAATTAAAACTGCTGCTACCAAAAAATAACTTGGATGCATAATTTTTAATCCAAAATAAATCATTGTTGGTACCACACCGGAAATCATCCAAGTTCCGCTCAAAGCGCCAATTACTAATAGAATTAACACAGCTGACATGGCTGAATTGATACTTTTAATCATTCCTTTTTGAATATGTTCCCATTTGTAGCCTAAGCGGATTCCAACAAAAGAAGCACAAACTGCTGCTACAATTAATGCAATTTGATTGGGACCGTAAGTAGCGTTGTCTTTATAGAGTATGACATTTATGGCTAACAATCCGATAAGAACTAAAATTGGAAATATTGCTTCCAAAAAATGGGGTGAACGAGTATTTTTTAACATAAATAGATTTTACCAAAAATAAGTATAAATATTTTTAGTAAACAAGTTGATTATTGAATTTAAGATTTTGATTTATTTTAATTTGAGTGTCTGCTTTCGTAAACTAAACGAAAATTTTTTTTTTTGGCTAATTTAACCTGCATTTTAACTGATCTAAAGGAAACAAAATGTCAAAACTTTGAATTTAATTTTATTCGAAGAAAAGTGTTCTCTATCTATTTATAATTCGTAGCGAACAATTTTAACTCCTTTCTGAAACTTGATATTGGCGAATGTTCTTAAGAAATTCTTAAAATACATTAGCTTCATTGTAGTAATTAAAACCATAAAATTTAGTGCCAATCAATTTCGCTGACATCTATAACTGGAAATTACTAAAAATATCAATTAGAATTTAATTAAGTGAATTATAACTAGAATTTAAGCGGACACTTGATTTTTTAATTTAAATTATTTTGAACTCCATTCCTTTTCATCTGTTAATTTTGTTACGATGAATAATTTTATAGAAATCAAGCGAGCTCGTGTTCATAATTTAAAGAACTTGAGTGTTACTATTCCGCATGGAAAATTGGTTGTTATCACTGGAGTTTCTGGTTCTGGAAAGTCGAGTCTAGCTTTTGACACCATTTATGCCGAGGGTCAAAGGCGATTTATTGAAAGTATGTCCTCTTATGCCCGACAATTTTTAGGGAAATTAAACAAACCAGAAGCTGATTATATCAAAGGAATTGCGCCTTCGATTGCAATTCAACAGAAAGTGATTACCAATAATCCTCGCTCAACAGTCGGTACAACAACAGAAATTTACGATTACCTAAAACTTCTTTATGCTCGCATCGGAAAAACATTTTCTCCAATTAGCCAAAAAGAAGTCAAAAAACACACGACAACAGATGTACTTGAATTTTTAAAATCTTTACCGGATGCAAGTAAAATTGCGGTAATGTGTCCGATTGATTGTGACTTAAAAAAACTCGATGTAATTTACAAACAAGGCTTCACACGTGTTTATTATGATAAACAATTTTATTTAATTGAAGATTTAAAGGCACTTGATACGAGCAGAGAATTATACTTAATCATTGACCGAATTAGCACCAATTTTTCGGATGAAGATACTATTTCTCGAACTTCAGATTCAGTTTCTATAGCATTTACCGAAGGAAAAGGGAATTGTGGGATTTTGTATAACGAAACCAAAATAAAATGGTTCAATAATCGATTTGAATTGGATGGAATAGAGTTTCAAGAGCCAAATGTTCACTTTTTTGCCTTTAATAATCCGTTCGGAGCTTGCAAAACATGTGAAGGTTATGGAATGGTGCTCGGAATTGACGAAGAATTAGTTTTTCCTAATCGCAATTTAAGTGCGTTTGAAGGTGCTATTGCTCCTTGGAGAGGCGACTCCATGGGTGAATATTTGAAAGCTTTGACTTTCAGTGCGAAAAAATTTGATTTTCCAATTCATCGACCATTGAAAGAATTGACGAAAGAACAATTACAATTACTTTGGACTGGTAATCAACACTTTAAAGGACTAACGAGCTTTTTTAAATTTTTGGAGAGTCAAACCTATAAAATTCAATACAGAGTTATGTTGTCGCGTTATCGTGGCAAAACATTTTGTCCTGAATGTCACGGGACGCGATTGAGAGGCGATGCTTCAAACGTTAAAATCAATGGACTTTCCATTCAAGACGTAGTTTTATTATCGATTGAAGACACTTCAAATTTCTTTTCTAGATTAGAATTAAATACGTTTGACAGAACAGTTTCTAAACGAATTTTACCTGAAATTCAACAACGATTGGGGTTTTTAAAAGATGTTGGATTAGGCTATTTAACTCTAAACCGCGGGGCTAACACTCTTTCTGGAGGAGAATCACAACGCATTAATTTAGCAACTTCATTAGGGAGTAGTTTAGTCGGCTCGATTTACGTGTTAGACGAACCATCAATCGGATTGCATCCAAAGGATACAGAACGGCTAATTTCAGTACTTCAGCGTTTAAAATCTCTGGGTAACACAGTAATAATTGTTGAGCACGAAGAAGAAGTCATGAAAGCTGCTGACGAAATAATTGACATTGGCCCGAAAGCAGGAATATTTGGTGGAGAAGTGGTTTTTCAAGGCGATTTCTCTCAATTAACAGATGCAAAAAATAGTTTAACTGCCGATTATTTAACTGGAAAACGTGTAATTCCTGTTCCTACAAAACGCAGGAAATCGATTAACAAAATTACAATTGAAGGTGCACGACAAAACAACTTAAAACATTTAACTGTTTCGATTCCATTGAATAGTTTAGTTTGTATCACAGGTGTTTCTGGTTCTGGAAAATCAACTTTAATTCGTTCCATTTTATACCCAGCTATTCGCAAAGAATTAGGTTTAAGTAGTGATTTAATAGTCAAATTTGATGGATTGTCGGGCGACTTAAAGCAAATTCAAAATGTGGAATTTGTCGATCAAAACCCCATTGGAAAGTCATCAAGAAGCAATCCAATTACGTATGTGAAGGCATTTGATGATATCCGAGAATTGTACTCGCGACAAGCAATTTCAAAAGCTCGTGGCTACAAACCTGGATTTTTTAGTTTTAATGTGGAAGGTGGAAGATGTGAAATGTGTGAGGGAGAAGGAACAATTACGGTTGGTATGCAATTTATGGCGGATGTTCATCTGAATTGCGACACGTGTAAAGGAAAACGGTACAAAACGGAAACATTGGAAGTTGATTACCGTGGCAAAAACATCTTTGATTTGTTAGAAACTAGTTTAGAAGATGCATTACAATTTTTCAAAGAAGGAAAAGACAAATTAGATCTTAAAATCGTTGATAAAATTCAACCGCTTGTCGATGTTGGATTAGGTTATTTAAAAGTGGGACAATCATCAAGCACGATGAGTGGCGGCGAGGCGCAACGTATAAAATTGGCTTCGTTCTTATCTAAAGGAATTAACGCACCGTCTACACTGTTCATTTTCGATGAACCAACAACAGGTTTGCATTTTTACGATATCGAAAAACTATTGATAGCTTTCAGCGCTTTGATAGATAGAGGTCATTCAGTAGTTGTGATTGAACACAATACTGAAGTGATAAAATGCGCGGATCATATTATTGATGTAGGTCCGGTTGGTGGAGAAAATGGCGGAAATATCCTATTTGAGGGAACACCAGAGAAATTGATTTTAGAAGAGAAGAACTCAACTGGGAAGTATTTAAAAGACAAGATTTGAGCCTTTACTCTACTAAGGAACAGTTAATAAAAGTAAATTGACGAAAGATATTAATAAAGAAATAACTGCGACCATTAATGCTATTGTACTTCTTTTACTGTGTTCTCTGCTCATTTTAAACGTGTAATGTTAGTGGTAGTGGACAAATTCTTAAATAAATATTTAAATATTAAAAGATTAAATTTGTTAGTATTTACAAAAATACAAAATGTTAACAAACTGAATAAACTTTAATTTTATTTATTGATGTTTTCTTTTTAGATAAACCATAACGAAAACTTTACAAATCAGAAAAACGGCAATTTATTGATGATTCAACTTTACATCGAAACGCTCATTTTTACAATTTCAAAAGAATATTCAAGCTATCAACTACCATTTGTATTCCAAGTGACAAAACGATGAAACCCATAATTTTTGACATAGAACGAATTCCCGCTTGACCGAGGTATTTCAAGATTTTTGGAGCCAAATAAAAGATAAAAAAGATAACAAGACTAACCAACAAAATGGCTAACACAGAAATTGATTTTTCTAGAAAGGTATCAGTGGTAAGTGATAAATTGATTAAAAGAGAAATAGAACCTGGACCGGCTAATAAAGGCATTGCTAATGGGCTAAACGAAATATCTTCCTTAATCAAGGACTCCTCTTTCACTTCTCCTTGTATGTCATTTTTATGTTGCGAATTAAGTAATAAGAATCCTGACCGTGAAATGATAATTCCTCCAGCTAATTTTAGCGCATGAATAGAAATACCAAAAAATTCAAGAATATAACTTCCAATAAAAAAAGAAACAACACAAATTATAAAAATATAGACTGCTGTTTTTCTAATGGTTACTTTAAGATGTGATGGTTTGTAACCTGAAGTTAAAGAAATAAAAACTGGAATCGCACTCAAAGGATTGATTAACGAAAAGAGGGAAACGCAGGTTGTAATAAAAAGTGTAAGCATCAAAACAATTTTAGCTGAAAGATGTTCAACCTATTAACTTTGCAAATTTACAGTTTTAATGCTCAAGTATTAGTTAATAAAAATTAAATAAAGAAAATTTCACAATTAGAATATGTTTAATTTTGCACTTTAATTCACTAAAAAATTATGGCAGATATTTTCGAAAAAATCAAGGCGAATAGAGGGCCAATTGGTCAACACGCGAAAGAGTCGCATGGTTATTTTACCTTTCCAAAATTGGAAGGAGACATTGGTCCCCACATGCATTTCAGAGGAAAAAAGAAATTAAATTGGTCTTTAAATAATTATCTGGGATTAGCAAATCATCCCGAAGTTAGAAAAGCTGACACAGAAGCTGCTGCTGAATTTGGTTTCGCAGCTCCAATGGGTGCAAGAATGATGAGTGGAAATTCAAACCTCCACGAACAACTAGAAGCCGAACTTTCTGCTTTTGTTGAAAAAGAAGATACAATTCTTTGCAACTTTGGTTATCAAGCAACGCTTTCAGCTATTGATTGTTTAGTTGACAGACATGATGTTATTGTATATGACGCTGAATCACATGCTTGTATTTTAGATGGTGTTCGTTTACACATGGGAAAACGTTTTGTATTCAAGCACAATGATATTGAGGACTGTGAAAAACAGTTGCAAAGAGCTACAAAATTAGCTGAAGAAACAGGTGGTGCAATCTTAGTTATCACCGAAGGAGTCTTTGGAATGCGTGGCGACCAAGGAAAATTAAAAGAAATCGTTGAGCTTAAGAAAAAATTTAATTTCCGATTATTCGTTGATGACGCTCATGGAATAGGAACTCTTGGTGCAAAGGGTGGAGGTGCTGGACAAGAGCAAGGTGTGCAAGATCAAATTGATATTTACTTTGGAACGTTTGCAAAATCATTTGCATTAATTGGAGGATTCATTTCTAGCGACGAACAAGTTGTAGAATATTTGCGCTATAATATGCGATCTCAAATCTTCGCAAAAGCATTGCCCCTTCCATTAGTTAAGGGTGCTTTGAAGCGTTTGGAATTGATGCGTAATCATCCAGAATTAAAAGATAATTTATGGAAAATTACAAATGCACTTCAAACAGGATTGAAAAATGCTGGATTCGAAATAGGCGAAACTGATTCATGTGTCACTCCCGTTTACTTAAATGGTTCTATCCCAGAATCAACGAATTTGATTTACGATTTGCGTGAGAATTACAACGTTTTCTGTTCGATGGTCGTTTACCCAGTTATACCAAAGGGAATGATTATTTTAAGAATTATACCAACCGCAGTTCATACATTAGAAGATGTTGATTACACGATTGAATGCTTCTCTAAAATTGTAGGCAAGCTAAAAGCTGGAGAATATATTTCAGATAAGATTGCTTCAATTTAAAAAATAGTAAAACTAAATTGTAAGAGGTTCAGAAATGAGCCTCTTTTTTTTTGAAAATAGTTTCATGAAAAGGCGTTTACTAATTGAGAAACTACAACTTTATCTATAGGAAAAGTTAAATCATCTGTAGTAAGTTTTGAAATAGCAATCCAACGTTGTTTTTCCATCCCTTCTAAAAATGGAATTGAATACTCATGTACTTTTATTTTTGTTAAATCACATTTCACCAAATAATAAAAAGAAACGATTTGATGGTCTTTTCTAAAAGCAGATTCTTGATAAAAATCATTATAATAAAAAGGGGTTGCTTCTGTTAATTCAACTGAAAGTTCTTCCACAAATTCACGTTTCAAAGCGTCTACAATCCCTTCACCTAATTCCACTCCACCACCAGGAAATTTGGTAAAAAAATGTTCAAAACGACATTCATCAGACAGAAGAATTTCATTTCTATCATTGATTAAAAGTCCATAAACTCGGAGGTTAAAATGTTTCATAAAACAAAAATAAGGCTACCCATTCGAATAGCCTTATGAAAATAAATAAATATAATTCCTATTTTATGAATTTGAAGTCTTTACCTGGATAGTAAGCAGCTTCACCTAATTCTTCTTCAATTCTTAACAATTGATTGTATTTCGCCATACGATCGCTCCGAGAAGCCGAACCTGTTTTAATTTGACCACAATTTAAAGCGACTGCCAAATCAGCAATTGTGCTGTCTTCTGTTTCGCCACTTCTATGACTCATCACCGAGGAATAGCTATTTCTAGTTGCCATTTGAACTGCTTCAATCGTTTCTGTTAATGAACCAATTTGATTTACTTTCACTAAGATTGAATTTGCTATTTGTTCATTTATTCCTCTTAAAAGTCGTTTAGTATTTGTAACAAATAAATCATCACCAACTAACTGAACTTTATCACCGATTCTTTCAGTTGCTAACTTCCAACCAGACCAATCATCTTCCGCTAAACCGTCTTCAATAGAAATAATTGGGTATTTTTTTGTCCAATCTTCCCAATAAGCAACCATTTCTGCAGAACTTCTATCTTCAGAAGTTGATTCAAAATGATACACCCCTTTTTCTGCATTGTAAAATTCAGAAGACGCTGCGTCCAAAGCAATGTACATGTCATGACCAGGTTTGAAGCCTGCCTTTTCTACTGCTTCAATTACAACTTGTATGGCTTCTTCATTTGAACCTAAATTGGGTGCAAAACCACCTTCATCCCCAACATTTGTAGACATTCCTTTCGACTTCAAAACACTTTTTAAATGATGAAATACTTCAGTTCCCCAGCGTAAACCTTCCGAAAAAGAGCTTGCTCCAAAAGGCATTACCATGAATTCTTGAATATCGATAAGATTATCAGCGTGAGATCCACCATTTAAAATATTCATCATCGGAACAGGCATTGTAACTGCACCTACACCACCAACATATTTAAACAAACTTAAATTAGCTTCTTGCGCTGCTGCTTTTGCGACTGCAAGAGAAGTACCCAAAATTGCATTAGCACCTAAATTAGATTTATTTTCACTTCCATCCAATTTAATCAAAGCTGTATCGATTGCCTTCTGATCGAAGATATCCATCCCGTTCAGAGCATCATTTATAAGAGAATTCACATTGTGAACTGCATTTAAAACTCCTTTTCCGAGATAAATTGACATATTACCGTCGCGCAATTCCATAGCTTCATGAATACCTGTCGAGGCTCCAGATGGAACAGCAGCGCGTCCTAAAACACCATTTGTTGTAACGACGTCAACTTCAATAGTAGGATTTCCTCTTGAATCCAAGATTTGCCGCGCATAAATTCCTGCAATGTAACTCATAATTATTAATTTTTAAATTGATGCATGTTATTCACGAATTGGTCGAAAAGATAACGGGAATCGTGGGGTCCAGCCGAAGCTTCTGGATGATATTGCACAGAAAAAACGGGTTTATCTTTCATTTCAATTCCTGCAATAGAATTGTCATTCAAGTGTATGTGAGTAACTTCCATTACTGATTGATTTTCAATACTTTCTTTGGAAATAACAAAACCGTGATTTTGAGAAGTTATTTCTCCTTTTCCAGTTTTAAGATTTTTTATAGGGTGGTTGATGCCACGGTGTCCATTAAACATCTTTTCGGTTGAAAGACCTTGACTTAACCCAAGAATTTGATGACCTAAACAAATTCCAAAGACTGGTTTTTCTGTTGCCACTATTTCCTTCACTAACCTAACAGAATCAAACATTGCGGATGGATCGCCAGGTCCGTTTGACAACATGTAACCATCAGGATTAAATTCATTTATTTCTTTTAAGGTACTATTCATTGGGAAAACCTTTACATGACAATTTCGTTCAACTAAACAACGAACAATATTCTTTTTAACCCCAAAATCAATTAAAGCTACCTTGTATAAAGAAACTTCTGGTTTATCTTCATAAGCCGTATTTGTCGAAACTTTAGAGGATAACTCTAAGCCTTCCATAGAAGGAATTGCGGCTAATTTTTCTTTTAATATATCTAAGTCAAATTCTTCTGAAGAAATAATGGCATTCATCGCTCCTTTGTTCCTAATGTGACGAACTAAAGACCTTGTGTCAATGTCAGAAATACCAACTGTATTATTTACTTCCATAAAGTCTTGTAAAGAACCACTTGCCGAAGGTCTAGAAAAACCATTGGAAAATTTTTTCGTAACCAAACCAGCTATTTTAATGGAATCGGATTCTATTTCAACTGAATGCACTCCATAATTTCCTATATGAGAAGTGTTCATTATAAGAATTTGTCCTAGGTAAGATGGATCGGTGAATATCTCCTGATACCCTGTCATACCAGTATTGAAAGCGATTTCACCACCTATAGTTCCAATTTTACCGATTGCTTTACCTTGGAAAACTGTACCATCTTTGAGAAGTAAAACTGCTAATTGATTTGTGTCCATTTTAAATTTTACACAAAATTAGAAACTTCGTGCTATTAGCAATTAAATTAAAACAAAAAAGGCAGTCTAAAGACCGCCTTTTTATTAACATTATGTCAATATTCTATTTTTCTTTCTCATCTGAGTTTTCAGTAGAGTCAGTAGATTCATGATTTGTGCTTTCCGGAGTTGTTTCATCTTCTGTTTCAATAACTGCATCTGAAACTACTTCTTCAGTTGTACTTATAACAGATTCTTTAGCTGCGGATGCTCCACCTCTCCTTGAGCGGCGAGTTGTTTTCTTAGCTTTTTCGTTTGTATAGATTTCGTTGTAATCAACAAGTTCTATCATACACATTTCTGCATTATCACCTAAACGAAAACCTGTTCTGATAATTCGAGTGTAACCACCATTTCTTTCTGCAATTTTAGGTGCAACGTCTCTAAATAATTCAGTAACAACCTCTTTATTTTGCAAGTAAGAGAAAACAGTTCTTCTGGAATGAGTAGAGTCTGTTTTAGATTTGGTTAGAATTGGCTCAACAAATCCGCGCAATGCTTTTGCTTTCGCTAAAGTTGTATTTATTCTTTTGTGTTCAATTAGAGAGCATGCCATATTTGAAAGCATTGCTTTTAAATGACCTGTTTTTCTCCCTAAATGGTTTACTTTATTTCCGTGTCTCATGATTCAAATCTTAATCTTTGTCTAATTTATATTTCGCGACATTCATGCCGAAAGTTAATCCTTTATTATCAACTAAATCTTCTAATTCTGTCAATGATTTTTTACCGAAGTTTCTAAATTTCAACAAATCAGATTTAGCATACGAAACAAGATCACCTAAGGTCTCCACATCCGCTGCTTTTAAGCAATTAAGTGCTCTAACAGAAAGATCCATGTCAACCAATTTAGTTTTCAACAATTGGCGCATGTGTAATGAAGTTTCATCAAATTCTTCTGTTTCAGCTTTAATTTCGCTATCTAAAGTAATTCTCTCGTCTGAGAACAACATAAAGTGATGAATTAAAATTTTAGCAGCTTCTTTCAAGGCTTCTTTCGGATGAACAGAACCGTCTGTTTTTATGTTAAAAACTAATTTTTCATAATCTGTTTTTTGCTCAACACGAAAGTTTTCAATTGCATATTGCACATTTACAATTGGAGTAAAAATAGAATCAATAAAAATTGTACCAAAAGAAGCATTTGAAGACTTGTTTTCTTCTGCTGGAACGTAACCTCTACCCTTGATGATAGTCAACTCCATTTCAATTTTCACAGATGATTCCATGTTACAAATAACTAAATCTGGATTTAACACCTGAAATGCACTTGTAAATTTACCAATATCTCCTGCTGATAACGTATTCTGATTATTTACAGAAATAATTACTGTTTCAGAATCAGTTCCTTCAATTTGTCTTTTAAAACGTACTTGTTTTAAATTCAAAATAATTTCAGTAACATCCTCTACTACACCTTTCATCGTTGAGAACTCATGATCTACACCATGAATCTTAATTGATGATATAGCAAAACCTTCTAAGGAAGAAAGTAATATTCTACGAAGTGAGTTTCCGACTGTGATACCATATCCAGGCTCGAGAGGACGAAATTCGAATTCTCCGTTGAACTCATCGGAGTGAATCATAATTACTTTGTCCGGTTTTTGAAAATCCAGTATTGCCATTTTCTTGCTTATAGATTATTTAGAATATAATTCGACTATCAACTGTTCTCTGATATTTTCAGGAATCATTTCTCTTGACGGCGTGTTCAATACTTTACCTGTCATTGTTGATTTATCCCAATCCAACCAGTCGTATTTTTTTGAACTAGCTGTCAATGAATTTGTAATTGCTTCCAATGATTTAGATTTCTCTCTCACTCCAACAACATCACCTGACTTAAGTGTGTAAGAAGGAATATTTACCACATCTCCATTAACAGTGACGTGTTTGTGAGAAACCAATTGTCTTGCACCCCTTCTGGTAGGAGAAATTCCCATGCGATAAACTACGTTATCGAGTCTTGCTTCACACAATTGAAGCAAAACCTCCCCGGTAATTCCTTTCATTCTTGATGCTTTCTCAAAAAGATTAGCGAATTGACGCTCTAATATACCATAAGTATATTTTGCTTTTTGTTTTTCTCCTAGTTGAACAGCGTACTCTGATTGTTTTCCGCCTCTTCTTTTAGATGGACCATGTTGCCCTGGACCGTAAGCTCTTCTATCCAATGCTTTATCAGCGCCAAAAATTGGGTCGCGAAAACGACGAGCAATTTTTGATTTAGGACCTGTGTATCTTGCCATAGTATAAATTTAGTTGGGAATCATGAATTAAGGCATTCCTTCGATGATATGTTTCCCGGGATTGTTACTTATTATTAAACTCTTCTTCTTTTTGGAGGTCGGCAACCATTGTGAGGTAATGGAGTAACATCAACTATTTCGGTTACTTCTATTCCAGAATTATGAATCGCACGAATAGCTGATTCTCTTCCAGCGCCTGGACCTTTAACATAAACTTTAACGCGTCTTAAACCAAAATCGTGTGCCTCTTTTGAAGCATCTTCACCAGCAATTTGAGCAGCATAAGGAGTGTTCTTTTTAGAACCTTTGAAACCCATTTTACCAGCAGATGACCAAGAAATCACTTGACCTGCATTATTCGTTAAAGAAATTATAATATTATTAAAACTTGCTTGGATGTGCGCTTCACCAGCCGCCTCCACTTTAACATTTTTTTTCTTTTTTTGATTCGTTTTTGCCATAATACTATCTATTATTTAGTTGCTTTTTTCTTGTTTGCAACTGTCTTTCTCTTACCTTTTCTAGTTCTAGAATTGTTTTTTGTTCTTTGACCTCTTAAAGGTAAACCAGATCTATGACGAATACCTCTAGTACAACCTATGTCCATTAAACGCTTAATGTTTAACTGTACTTCAGAACGCAATTGACCCTCTGTTTTAACTTCATTAATTGAATTACGAAGCAAACCTAGTTGATCGTCATTCCAATCTTGAACCTTAATATTTTCGTCAATATCGTTGTCATTCAAGATTTTCTTTGAAGTGCTTCTTCCGATACCATAGATGTAAGTTAAACCAATTACACCTCTTTTGTTTTTTGGTAAGTCAATACCTGCAATACGTGCCATATTCTAAATAATTTAACCTTGACGTTGTTTTAACTTTGGATTTTTCTTGTTTATTACGTAAACTCTACCTTTACGTTTAACAATTTTACAGTCAGCTGTTCTCTTTTTTACGGATGCTCTTACTTTCATTTTTTATTGTTTTATTATTTATATCTAAAAGATATTCTTCCTTTTGATAAATCATAGGGAGACATTTCAACTTTTACTCTGTCGCCTGGTAAAATTTTGATGTAAAACATCCTCATTTTCCCGGATATGTGCGCTGTTAAAATATGACCATTCTCTAACTCAACTCTAAACATTGCGTTTGGAAGAGCTTCGAGGATAACCCCATCTTGTTCAATAGACGATTGTTTTGCCATTTTTTAAAATCCTGATAATTCGTTTGCTTCTCTTCTTCCTCTAACGCGAGTACCTTCCATTAAACCATCCATGTGACGATTTAATTGGTACGTTTCTATTTGCTGCAAAGTATCCAGAACAACACCTACCATAATAAGGATAGAAGTACCTCCAAAAAACATAGCAAAACCTTCATTAACACCAGCTAGTTTAGCTACTGCCGGTAAAACGGCAATTAAAGCTAAAAATAAGGAACCTGGGAAAGTAATTCTAGTTACAACTGAATCTATATGTTCAGCTGTATCTTCACCTGGTTTTACACCAGGAATAAAACCGCCATTTCTTTTTAAATCATCCGCAATTTTATTGGGATTGATCATTATGGCTGTGTAAAAATATGTGAAGACTATTATTAATACACAAAGCAATAAATTATAACTTAAACCGTAAACGTCACCTAAGGTTCTTTGAATAGCACCTCCCTGATCAGCTGAGCTAGTGGCGCTGGAATAAATCATTACTGGAATAGTCATTATTGCTTGGGCAAAGATGATTGGCATTACTCCACTTGCGTTTACTTTTATGGGTAAATAGCTTCTAGCACCTCTTTCATCAACATTTCTTGCACCAACTACTCGCTTAGCTGTGTTTAATGGGATTTGTCTGACACCCTGCACAATCAAAATAGTAACTAACACCACTAACATAAAAGCTACAATTTCAAGAACCAATTTAATAAGGTTTCCACCTTGAACAGATTGTCCGAACTCAGCAAAGAAGGCTCCTGGAAGTCGTGACAATATACCAACAGTAATAAGCAAAGAAATTCCATTTCCAATACCTTTTTCAGTTATTCTTTCACCTAACCAAACTGCGAACATGGAACCTGCAATCAAAACTAGTATTGTCTGAGTCCACCAGAAAGTCGAAGCATCTAAGGGCATTGCTCCTTTTTGCTGAACATACAAAGACAAATAACTGGGCGCTTGAAGTGCACAAATTACTATTGTCAAAATGCGTGTGTAGTTATTTATTTGCTTACGACCAGACTCTCCCTCACTTTGCATTTTTTGAACAGCAGGAACTGCCATACCTAAAAGCTGCATGATTATAGATGCACTAATATAAGGCATAATACCGAGTGCCATTACTGACGCATTTGTAAAACCTCCACCAGAAAACAATGATAACAAAGTTTCTAATGTGTTTTGGGTAGATTGCTTAGTAGAAAGAGCATCGTAGTTAACACCAGGAATGATGATAAACGAACCAACACGATAAACTAATATCAGTCCTAAAGTTAAAAGTATTCGGTTTCGAAGTTCTTCAACTTTCCAAATATTTTGTATGTTTTGTATAAATCGTTTCATCTAAAAGTTTGCAAAGATAGTTAGATTTTTGAACAAGTACCACCTAATGCTTCAATTGCAGCTACAGCAGTAGAAGAAAAACCATTAGCAGACACTGTTATTTTTGCTTTCAACTCACCTCTTCCAAGAACTTTAACTAGCTCATTGTTAGAAAGTAAACCATTTTGTTTAAACACTTCAGGAGTCATTTCTGTTATGCCTTTAACAGCAGCTAAATACTCTAAAATATCTAAATTAATTGCTTTAAATTCAACTCTGTTGATGTTTTTAAAGCCAAACTTAGGTACACGTCTTTGAAGTGGCATTTGACCTCCTTCGAAACCAATCTTGGTTTTGTAACCAGATCTTGACTTAGCTCCTTTGTGTCCACGAGTTGATGTACCTCCATGACCTGAACCTTGTCCACGTGCAATTCTCTTCACTCTTTTTACAGATCCTTTAGCAGGAGTTAGATTATGTAAATTCATTTCTAATTTTTTAATATACTTATTCAATAATTAATAAAAGGTGTTTCACCTTGTTAATCATACCAAGAATTTGAGGAGTTCCCTCTTTCTCTATTACTTGGTTTAAGCGGCTAAAACCTAAAGCTTTAATCGTTGCTTTTTGATCAGCTGGTCTTTTTATTGCGCTACGTACTTGTTTTATTTTAATGATGCTCATATCTAATGTTATTAACCATGATAAACTTTATCCAACGTAATACCTCTTTGTCTAGCAACAGCAATTGCATCTCTCATTTTGGAAAGTGCGTCTATTGTTGCTTTTACAACATTGTGAGGATTAGATGAACCTTGTGATTTCGCAAGTACATTATGTACACCTACACTTTCTAAAACAGCACGCATTGCACCACCTGCAATTACACCTGTACCTTCAGTTGCTGGCTTCAAAAGTACTTCTGCACCTCCATATTTACCTTTTTGAGTGTGAGGAACTGTACCACGTAAAATCGGAACTTTAATCAAATTCTTCTTAGCATCATCGATACCTTTAGCAATAGCCTCAGTTACCTCTTTGGCTTTACCAAGACCATGACCGACTACACCATGTTCATCACCAACCACTACAATTGCTGAGAAACTAAATGTTCTACCTCCTTTGGTTACCTTAGTAACTCTGTTAACAGCAACGAGTTTATCTTTTAACTCTATATCTGCTGATTTAACTCTATTTATTGTTTGAGCTGCCATTTCTTATTAAAATTTAAGTCCACCTTCTCTTGCAGAATCAGCCAAAGACTTAATTCTACCGTGATATAAGTAACCATTACGATCAAAAACGATTGATTCAATTCCTGCCTTTAACGCTTTCTCAGCGATTTCTTTTCCAACAACTGCTGCCTGTGTTAATTTAGCGACATTTTGAGCTTCTGTCATTTTCAATGAACCAGCTGAAGCCAAAGTTTTTCCAGAAGCATCATCAATTAATTGAGCATAAATTTGCTTGTTGCTTCTAAAAACAGTTAACCTTGGAGTTAAAGCTGTTCCTGTAATTTTCTTGCGAATCCTTCTTTTGATTTTCGCTCTTCTTAGTACTTTATTCAGTGCCATATTATCTAAATATTATTTTTTACCAGCAGATTTACCTGCTTTTCTTCGGATTATTTCACCAACAAATTTAATTCCTTTTCCTTTGTAAGGTTCAGGTTTTCTGAATGATCGTATTTTAGCTGCAACTTGCCCTAACATTTGTTTATCAAAAGATTCCAAAGTAACAACTGGAGCTTTACCTTTTTCAGTTAATGAAGTTACCGTAATTTGACTTGGCATTTCAAAAATGATAGCGTGAGAGTAACCCAATGCTAATTCTAATTGTTGACCATTCGCAGTTGCTCTGTAACCAACACCAATGACTTCTAATTGTTTTTTAAATCCTTCAGCCACTCCAATAATCATATTTTGTACGATTGATCTGTATAAACCATGTTTAGATCTATGATCAGGGGAGTCTGTAGTCCTTGTGAAAGTAATGATATCATCATTTATGTGCACGGTAATCGCGGAATCAATTTCTTGAAACAATTCACCTTTAATACCTTTAACTTTTACAACGTTCCCTTCTAAAGTAACTTGTACTCCACTAGGAATTGTAACTGGTGCTTTACCTATTCTTGACATTTCTTGATAGTTTTAATATACGTAGCAAATAACTTCACCACCAACATTTAATTTTCTTGCTTCTTTATCAGTTATTACACCTTTAGACGTTGAGACAATCGCAATTCCTAAACCATTCAAAACACGTGGCATATCATCTGAACCATTATATTTCCTTAAACCAGGTCTAGATGCTCTTTGCAGTTTTGTGATAACAGGGACACGAGTTGAAGGATTGTATTTAAGCGCTATTTTTATAACACCTTGTTTGTCATCATCCTCAAATTTATAATTTAAGATGTAACCTTGATCAAATAAAATTTGAGTAATGGCTTTCTTAATATTAGAACCTGGAATTTCAACCATTTTTAAACCGGCAGAACTTGCGTTTCTGACTCTAGTTAAATAATCTGCTATTGGATCTGTATTCATTTTTTTACTGTTTCTTAATTACCAACTTCCTTTTTTAACTCCTGGGATTTTCCCGGACAATGCCATTTCTCTGAAAGTTACACGAGAAATACCAAATTGACGCATATAACCTCTTGGTCTTCCTGTCAAACCGCAACGGTTATGCATTCTGATTTTCGAGGAATTTGCGGGAAGCTTTTGAATAGCCATCATAGCATCCCATTTTGCAGATTGAACACCCTCAGATGAATCTGTGGACTTTAATATTTTAGTTAATTCTTCTCTTTTCTTTGCATAACGAGCGACTAACTTTTCTCTTTTGCGCTCACGCGCTTTCATTGATTCTTTTGCCATTTCTAATTATTTTTTTGTAAATGGAAATCCAAATGCGTCTAGTAAAACTTTAGCTTCTTCATCGCTTGGTGCAGAGGTCACAAATGTAATGTCCATACCAAGAATTTTATTTACTTTATCAATATCAATTTCAGGAAAGATAATATGTTCTTTGATTCCTAAATTGAAATTGCCTCTTCCATCAAATCCTTTTGGATTAATACCCCTAAAGTCTCTAGTTCTTGGAAGAGCAACTGATAAAAGTCTGTCTAAAAAGTCATACATTCGATCACCTCTTAAGGTGATTTTAGTTCCGATTGGCATTCCTTTTCTCAATTTGAAATTAGAAATATCTTTTTTAGAAAGTGTAGTTATGGCTTTTTGTCCTGCAATTCTTGATAAATCAGCAGCGGCGCTTTCAATTAACTTTTTATCAGCGACAGCATCGCCCATTCCTTGACTTAAAACTATTTTTTGAAGTTTAGGAACTCTCATTACGGAAGTATATCCGAATTTCTCAGTCAACGATTGAATAATCTCTTCGTTGTACTTTGTTTTTAATCTTGGTGTATAGCTCATTATTTAATCACCTCCCCTGATTTCTTTGAATAACGTACTAAATTTCCCTTGTCGTTTAGTTTTCTACCTATACGGCTAGCTGTTCCATTGACAACATTCATTAAATTAGAAATATGAATGGTACCTTCTTTTTCTTCAATTCCACCTTGTGGTCTTGAAGCGCTAGGTTTATTATGACGTTTAATTAAATTAACTCCTTCAACAATAGCACGCATTTTAGTGCGGTCAATTACTAAAATTTTTCCTTCTTGACCTTTTGATTCACCGCTAATAACTGTAACAGTGTCGCCAACTTTAATATGTAGTTTCTTTTGCATGTTTAAAGATTTATAACACCTCAGGTGCTAGTGATACAATTTTCATGTAATTATTCTCTCTTAGCTCACGTGCAACTGGGCCAAAAATACGGGTTCCTCTCATTTCACCAGCTTGATTAAGAATAACGCAAGCATTGTCATCGAATCGGATATATGAACCATCTGGTCTACGAACTTCTTTTTTTGTTCTTACAACAACTGCTTTAGCAACTGTTCCTTTTTTAACTGCCCCGTTAGGCATAGCGCTCTTTATAGCAACTACTATTTTGTCACCTACTGATGCGTAACGTCTTTTTGTCCCTCCTAAAACTCGGATACACAATACTTCTTTTGCGCCTGAGTTATCAGCAACTGATAGTCTAGATTCTGTTTGTATCATTTCTCAGGTTATTTAGCTCGTTCAACAATTTCTACTAATCTCCAATTCTTTGTTTTACTCAAAGGACGAGTTTCCATGATTTTCACAACATCACCTGCTTGACAATCATTTTTTTCATCGTGAGCAACAAATTTGGTAGTTTTTTTCACAAACTTACCATACTTCGGGTGTTTCACTTTACGTTCAACAGCAACAACTATAGACTTATCCATTTTGCTACTCGTTACAATCCCGACTCTTTCTTTTCTTAAATTCCTCTTTTCCATAAATGCTTTTTAAATAACAAGCACTAAGCTTGAGTTGAACGATATGTTAATTCAGTACTCAAACGTGCGATTAATTTTCGCATCTCTTTAATTCTCAATGGATTTTCGATAGGAGACATTTTATGAGTTAATTTTAAACTCACTAACTGATTTTTAAAATCAATTAAACGACTTTTCAAATCTTCCATTGACAATTTTGCGATTTCTTGTTTTTTCATAATAATAATATTAAACAGGTAAAACATAATCGTTGCGAACAACGAATTTGCATTTAACTGGTAGCTTCTGCGCAGCCAATCGCATTGCTTCTTTTGCAATTTCGTATGAAACACCATCTGCTTCAAACATGATACGACCAGGTTTAATTACTGCGACCCAATGACTTGGAGCACCTTTACCTTTACCCATTCGTACCTCTGCCGGTTTAGATGTTACCGGTTTGTCAGGGAAAATACGAATCCATACTTTACCCTCACGTTTCATGTATCGTGTAACGGCGATACGTGAAGCTTCAATTTGACGCGATGTGATCCATCCTGGTTCCAAAGACTTAAGACCGAAAGATCCGAAGGAAATCGTTGAACCTCTATGGGCTATACCACGATTTCTTCCTTTCTGTACTCTTCTAAATTTTGTTCTTTTAGGCTGTAACATTTCCTTTATTTTTTTCTAATTACTTTTTCTTTCTTTTTGCATGAGCTGGTTTACGGTCGCTTCCGCTGTTGTTATTACCGCCTCCAGAAGTAGAAACTCCTACATTTGGCGATAAATCCCTTTTACCATAAACTTCACCTCTACAAATCCAAACTTTAATTCCCAATCTACCATAAGTAGTATGAGCTTCTGATATTGCATAATCAATATCTGCTCTAAACGTATGCAAAGGAGTTCTACCATCTTTATACATTTCAGAACGAGCCATTTCTGCACCATTTAAACGACCAGATATTTTGATTTTTATTCCTTCTGCACCCATTCTCATGGTACCTGCAATTGCCATTTTTATAGCTCTTCTGAAAGAAATACGCGCTTCAAGTTGTCTAGCAACACCATCAGCAACTAATCTAGCATCAAGTTCAGGTCTTTTGACCTCAAAGATATTGATTTGAATTTCTTTCTTAGTTAATTTTTTTAACTCTTCTTTTAATTTATCAACCTCTTGTCCACCTTTACCAATAATTACTCCTGGACGAGCAGTATTAATGGTAACTGTTACTAATTTTAAAGTTCTTTCGATTATAATTTTGGCAATGCTAGCTTTAGCTAAACGTGCGTTCAAATATTTACGAATTTGATCGTCTTCAATGATTTTATCTTTGTAATCATTACCTCCATACCAATTAGATTCCCAACCGTGGATGTAACCTAATCTATTTCCTATTGGATTCGTTTTTTGTCCCATTTCTCACCAATTATTTAGTCCCATCAACAACGATGGTAACATGATTTGACCTTTTTCTAATTCTGTGCGCTCTACCTTGTGGTGCTGGTTGAATTCTTTTCAACATAGTACCACATCCAACTTCGATTGTTTTAACAATCAAAACTTCTTGACTAATGTCAGATCCCTCATTTTTTTGCTCCCAATTTGAGATTGCAGAACGAAGTAACTTTCCTAGACTTGTAGAAGCCTCTTTACTATTAAAGTTAAGGATGTTTAAAGCTTTGTTAACTTCAACTCCTCTAATTAAATCAGCAACTAATCTCATTTTTCTTGGCGAAATTGGAGAATTTTTAAGTTGTGCAATCGCAATTGCTTTTTTTGACTTTTTAAGCTCTTCAGCTCTTAAACGTTTTCTAGCTCCCATGACAGTATAAATTCTTAACGTTTCTTATCTTTTTTATTTCCACCATGGCCTCGGAAGTTTCTAGTTGGCGAAAATTCACCTAACTTGTGACCTACCATATTTTCTGTTACAAAAACAGGAATAAACTTATTTCCGTTATGAACTGCAAATGTGAATCCTACGAATTCTGGTGTAATGGTTGATGCTCTTGACCAAGTTTTTATAACAGCTTTACTGCTAGCAGCTTTCGCATCATCAACTCGTTTCATTAATTTATAATGAACAAAAGGCGGTTTTTTTAATGAACGACTCATATCCTAGTATCTATTTTTTTCTTCTTTCAACAATAAACTTATCTGAGTATTTGCTCTTAGATCTAGTTTTAAATCCTTTAGCTGGAATACCGTTTCTTGATCTTGGATGACCTCCAGAATTTCTTCCTTCACCACCACCCATTGGGTGATCTACAGGGTTCATTACGACACCTCTAACACGAGGACGTCTTCCTAACCATCTTGATCTGCCTGCCTTACCAGAAACAACTAAGTTGTGTTCAGCATTTGAAACTGAACCTATTGTTGCAAGACATGTAGTTAAAATCATTCTAGTTTCACCTGATGGTAATTTTACAGTTGCATAGCGACCATCCCTTGCGTTCAATTGAGCGTAAGTTCCTGCACCTCTAGCGATTGAACCACCTTTACCAGGCTTCAATTCAATGTTGTGAATTACTGTTCCTAATGGAACATCAGATAAATACATTGCGTTTCCAATATTTGGAGAAGCAGAACTTCCAGATAGAACTATATCACCTACTTTGATTCCTGTTGGAGCAATTATGTATCTCTTTTCACCGTCAGCATAAAACAAAAGTGCAATATGCGCCGTACGATTTGGATCGTATTCGACTGTTTTAACGGTTGCTGGAATATCAAACTTATCACGTTTGAAATCAATGATACGATACCTTTGTTTATGACCGCCGCCTAAATAGCGCATAGTCATTCTACCGTCATTATTCCTACCACCAGATTTCTTCATACTAGCCAAAAGGCTCTTCTCGGGTGCAGATGCGGTAATCTCTGCAAAATCAGTCGCAACTTTGTGGCGCTGACCCGGGGTCGTTGGTTTAAACTTTTTTAGACTCATTATTCAGTCATTAATAATTGTTAAACAAATCAATGGTTTCCCCATCCGCAACAGTTACTACAGCCTTTTTCCATTGTTTACTTTTTTGTTCAACAACGCCTTTATTGGTGTATTTCACAGAGGAAACCCCACCGCCATAATTTAATGTATGAACTCCTGTGACATGCACTCCATACATTTTCTCGACGGCCTTTTTTATTTCTATTTTATTTGCCTTTTTATCTACCTCAAAAGTGAATCGATTCAATTTTTCGCTTGCAAAGGTAGCTTTTTCTGTTATTATAGGCTTCTTAATAATCGTTTGCATAACTTTTTAGTTAAGGATGTTTTCAATTTTGTTAACAGAACTCTCTAGTAACACTACTTTTTTTGCATTCAAAATGTCGTAAGTGTTGAAGGAATCAGCAGTAACAACCTTGATTTTACTTAAGTTTCTTGATGCTAAATACACATTATCCGTGCTTTCACCTAATATCATTAAAACTTTTTGATTATCTAAATTTAATGCAGTAATTAAAGATTTAAAATCTTTTGTCTTTGCAGCTGCAAAATTGAAATCTTCAATAACCAATAGACCATTATTTTTAGCTTGAAAAGCAAATGCTGATTTTCTTGCTAATCTTTTCAATTTAATATTCAATTTGAAGTGATAGTTTCTTGGACGTGGTCCGAAAATTCTACCTCCACCAACTCTTGTTCCAGATTTTACGCTACCAGCTCTTGCACCACCAGTACCCTTTTGTTTCTTAATCTTTCTAGTAGAACCTGCGATTTCGTTTCTTTCTTTAGACTTGTGTGTACCTTGTCTTCTGTTAGCTAAATGTTGTTTAACATCTAAATAAATAGCATGATTATTTGGTTCAATACCAAAAACTGTTTCAGATAATTCAACCGATTTTGAAGTTACTGAACCTTTTGCGTCGTATATATTTACTTTCATTACCTTTTAATTGTTAGAGTTGAACCATTAGCTCCAGGAACAGAACCTTTAACAATAAGAATGTTTCTGTCAGCCAATACTTTAAGGATTTCTAAGTTAGAAGCTAATCTTCTCTTATTTCCCATTTGACCACCCATACGCATTCCTTTAAATACGCGTGCAGGGTAAGAACAAGCGCCGATTGATCCAGGAGCACGAAGTCTGTTGTGCTGACCATGTGTTGCTTGTCCAACTCCAGCAAAACTATGACGTCTTACAACCCCTTGAAATCCTTTACCTTTACTTGTACCGACTACGTCAACAAATTCTCCTTCACGGAAAATCGCTACATCAACTGTGTCACCAATTGTTACATTTCCAAAACCTTTGAACTCAACCAATTTTGATTTTGGTGTAGTATTAGCTTTTTTGAAATGTCCTTTCAGTGCGTTTGGAGTATTCTTTTCTTTTTTCTCTCCAAAACCTAGTTGAACAGCTTCGTAACCATCTCTGTCTTGTGTTTTGATTTGAGTCACAACACAAGGACCAGCTTCAATCACCGTGCATGGTAAAGATTTACCCTCAGCACTATAGATGCTAGTCATTCCGACTTTTCGACCAATTATTCCTGGCATATTCTAGTTATTAAAAATTTAAACTTTAATTTCAACATCAACACCACTAGGAAGTTCTAGCTTCATTAGAGCGTCAACTGTTTTTGATGAACTACTGTAAATGTCCATAAGACGTTTGTAAGCACATAATTCGAATTGCTCACGCGCTTTCTTGTTTACGTGTGGTGAACGTAATACAGTGTAGATTCTTTTATGCGTTGGCAATGGAATAGGACCACTAACAACTGCTCCTGTAGATTTTACAGTTTTTACGATTTTCTCTGCTGACTTATCAAGTAGATTATGATCGTACGATTTCAATTTAATTCTTATTTTTTGGCTCATCTGCTCCGTTATTATTATGCTGTGATTTTACCATTTGCTTTCGCAATTACATTTTCTGCTACTGTCTTTGGAGCCTCTGCGTAATGAGAGAATTCCATTGAAGAGCTTGCTCTACCTGAAGTGATTGTTCTTAATTGAGTAACATATCCAAACATTTCAGAAAGTGGAACATCAGCTTTCAATACTTTCGCACCGTTTCGATCATCCATTCCTTTCATCATTCCTCGACGTCTGTTTAAGTCACCTACAACATCACCCATGTTTTCTTCCGGGGTAACAACTTCTAAATTCATGATTGGTTCCAATAAAATTGGAGTACATGATTTCAACGCTGCTCTATATGCCATTCTAGCGCACAATTCAAATGATAATGAATCTGAATCGACGTTATGGTAGGAACCATCAATTAATTCAACTTTCATTGCCTCAAGAGGGAATCCTGCAAGCACACCATTTTTCATTGATTCTTTGAATCCTTTTTCAACTGAAGGAATAAATTCACGAGGAATATTACCACCTTTAATACTATTTATAAATTCTAATCCAGATTTTTCTTGGTTATCTTGAGCTGAAATTCTTACTAAAATATCAGCAAATTTACCACGACCACCCGTTTGTTTTTTGTATTGCTCTCTGTGTTCAGTTGTACCAGAAATTGCTTCACGATAAGCTACTTGCGGAGCTCCTTGGTTAACTTCCACTCTAAACTCTCTTTTCAAACGGTCAATAATAATTTCTAAGTGAAGCTCACCCATACCTGAAATAATCGTTTGTCCAGTTTCTAAGTCTGTATTAACTCTAAATGTAGGATCTTCCTCAGACAATTTATTTAAACCAATAGATAGTCTATCAGTATCAGCTTGCGTTTTAGGCTCAATTGCTAAACCAATAACTGGCTCAGGAAACACCATAGACTCCAAAACTATGGGTGCATTTTCAGCACATAATGTATCTCCAGTTTTGATATCCTTAAACCCCACAACCGCACCAATATCACCAGCCCCTAATTCAGGAATTTGATTTTGTTTATTAGCATGCATTTGGAATATACGAGAGATTCGTTCCTTATTTCCCGAACGCGTGTTTAGTACATAAGAACCAGCCTCTAATTTCCCAGAGTAGGCTCTAACAAAACACAAACGACCAACGAAAGGATCTGTTGCTATTTTGAAAGCTAAACCAGCAAAAGGTTCACTGTAAGAAGGCTGTCTCATAACTTCTTCGTCTGTTTTTGGGTTAATCCCAGAAATACCGTCAATGTCCATAGGAGAAGGAAGAATTTCCATAACCATATCTAACATTGCTTGAACTCCTTTATTTTTGAACGAAGAACCGCACATCATTGGAACAACTTTACCTGAAATAGTAGCTGCTCTTAATGCATTCAAAATTTCTCTTTCTGTTAATGAATTTTCATCTTCGAAAAATTTCTCCATCAAAGTTTCGTCAAATTCAGCAACAGCCTCTAATAATTCACTTCTTAATTTCCTTGCATCATCAATAATATCAGCAGGAATTTCAACCTCTTTGAAAGTCATTCCAAAGTCGTCTTCACTCCAAACAATACCTTTAAAGTTAATTAAGTCAACCACTCCTTTAAAATTGTCTTCATCTCCAATGTTTATTTGTAATGGTAGTGCTTGACTACCTAACATTGTTTTTACTTGACCACAAACTTTTAAAAAATCAGCTCCTTGACGATCCATTTTATTAACGAAACCTATTCTTGGAACGTTATAATTATTTGCTAGTCTCCAATTAGTTTCAGATTGTGGCTCAACACCATCAACTGCTGAAAACAAGAAAACTAATCCATCTAATACGCGCAGTGAACGATTAACTTCAACTGTAAAGTCTACGTGACCAGGTGTGTCTATAATGTTTACATGATAAACATCTCCTCTATAATTCCAGTCCAATGTTGTTGCAGCAGAAGTAATAGTAATACCTCTTTCTTGCTCTTGCTCCATCCAGTCCATTGTAGCAGCTCCATCATGTACTTCACCAATTTTGTGACTAACACCGCTGTAAAATAAAATTCTTTCAGTCGTTGTTGTTTTCCCTGCATCAATGTGAGCAGCAATACCAATGTTTCTTGTAAATCTAAGATCTCTTGCCATTGTTATTAGAATCTAAAATGTGAAAATGCTTTATTAGCTTCCGCCATTCTCATAGTGTCTTCTTTCTTTTTGTAAGCAGCACCTTCTTCTTTAGCAGCAGCTATAATTTCTGAGGCTAATTTTTGAGACATGGTTTTTTCGTTTCTCTTGCGAGCGTATCCAATCAACCACTTCATAGCAAGCGAAGATTTTCTATCTTCTCTTACAGGTGTTGGTATTTGGAAAGTAGCGCCACCAACGCGGCGACTTCTGACTTCAACAGCTGGAGTAACATTTTCTAATGCTTTTTTCCAAATATCTAATCCTTCTTGTTCTTCATTTTTCTTATTTACGATTTCAATTGCATCGTAAAAGATTTTGAATGCTAAACTTTTTTTACCTGAAAACATCAGGTTATTTACAAATTTTGTAACTACCACATCGTTGAACTTTGGATCTGGCAGAATAGCAATCTTTTTGGCTTTTCTTCTTCTCATTTTTCTAAAGCTTTTTTAAATTATTTCTGCTTAGGACGTTTTGTTCCGTACTTGGATCTTCTTTGGCTTCTGCCTTGAACACCAGCTGTGTCTTCGGCTCCGCGCACAATGTGGTAACGAACACCTGGAAGGTCTTTAACCCTACCACCACGTACTAAAACCAATGAGTGTTCTTGAAGATTATGACCCTCTCCACCGATGTAAGCATTAACCTCTTTTCCGTTAGTTAAACGAACACGAGCTACCTTTCTCATCGCTGAATTAGGTTTTTTGGGCGTAGTAGTGTAAACACGTACACATACCCCTTTACGTTGCGGACACGAATCAAGTGCAGCGGATTTACTTTTCTTCACCACCGCAGTTCTTCCTTTGCGAACTAACTGTTGAATAGTTGGCATAAAATACTCTTAATTAAATAAATAAAATACTACCTCAAACGCACTTTGAGGGGTGCAAAGATACCATATTTATCTTAGTATGCAATAGTTAAGTTAAAAATAATTGATTTTTTCGACAAAATAATGTTAGTATATTTATTTTCAAATATTTAGACGTAAAAAAAGCCCTTTTTAAAGAGCTTCTAAAATCGTCAACCGTATTCTAATTTCTATATAACGTTCGTTTAATTGCAGTAATAATACGATCATTATTTGGTAACGCCTCTTTAATCAAAGTTGGTGAAAAAGCAAATGGTGTATCAGATTGAGTAACGCGTTCAACTGGAGCGTCTAAATAATCAAAAGCATATCTTTGTAAATGATAAGCTATCTCACTTGAAATTGATGCTAAGGGCCAAGATTCTTCCAAAACAACACAGCGATTGGTCTTTTTAATTGATTCAACTACTGTTCCATAATCAATTGGTCTAATTGTTCTTAAATCTATAATTTCTACGCTTATGTTCTCTTTTTCTAATATTTCAGCAACTTCGTAAGCTAACTTAATGATTTTACCAAAAGAAACCAAAGTTACATCTGTTCCTTTTCTTTTCACGGCAGCAACTCCAATTGGAATAATGTACTCTCCCTCTGGAACCTCTCCTTTGTCACCATACATTTTTTCAGACTCTAAAAAGACAACTGGATCCTCATCGCGAATTGCTGCCTTTAATAGCCCCTTTGCGTCAGCAGGATTTGATGGTGTAATTACTTTCAAGCCTGGAACATGTGCATAAAACGCTTCAAAACTCTGAGAATGAGTTGCACCTAGCTGTCCAGCTGTTCCATTTCCTCCTCTAAAAACGATTGGACAGTGATATTGTCCACCAGACATTTGTAACATTTTTGCTGCTGAGTTGATAATTTGATCGGCCGCTAAAATAGCAAAGTTCCAAGTCATAAATTCAACAATTGGACGTAATCCATTCATAGAAGCTCCTACAGCAATGCCAGCAAAGCCTAATTCAGCAATTGGAGTGTCGATAATTCTTCTTGGACCAAATTCATCCAACATTCCTTGTGATACTTTATATGCACCATTATATTCTGCCACTTCTTCACCAAGTAAAAAAACGCGTTCATCTCTTCTCATCTCCTCAGACATAGCTTCTCTTAAAGCTTCTCTAAATTGGATAGTTTTCATTTTAGTAATTTTTATTTTTTGTAAATAATTTACGCAACTTTTAAAGAAGCCAAATTCGATTTTTCAAATTTCGATTTTGCATATTCAACATCTACATTGAATATTCCCTCATTTTTTGAAGGAATCTCGAACATTGCATCTGTTAGTATTGCTTCACAAATAGATCTTAGTCCACGTGCTCCTAGTTTAAACTCAACTGCTTTAGTAACAATAAAATCATAGACTTCTTTTTCCAAAGTCAATTTTACGTTATCTAACTCGAAAAGTCGAACGTACTGTTTTATTAAAGCATTTTTAGGCTCCATCAAAATACGTTTCAAATCCTCTTCTTTCAAAGACTCAAGATAAGTCAAAACAGGAAAACGCCCGATTAGTTCAGGAATCAATCCGAATGTTTTGATGTCTAAGGGATTAATGTATTTCAAAAGAGAATCTTGCTCTATTCGTTCTTGTTCTGTTGAACTAAAACCAATAGTTTGACGATTGACTCTGTTTGCGATAATATTTTCAATTCCATCGAAAGCACCACCACATATAAATAATATATTTTTCGTGTCAATTTGAATCATTTTTTGCTCAGGATGTTTTCTTCCACCCTGAGGAGGAACGTTTACTGTCGCCCCTTCTAACAATTTCAATAACGCCTGCTGAACTCCTTCACCAGAAACATCTCTGGTTATTGAAGGATTATCACTTTTTCTAGCAATTTTATCAATTTCATCAATGAAAACAATTCCCATTTGAGTTGATTCAACGTCGTAGTCTGCCGCTTGTAATAAACGCGATAAAATACTTTCAACATCCTCACCAACATAACCTGCTTCAGTAAGAACAGTTGCATCTGCAATACAAAAAGGGACATTCAATAATTTAGCAATTGTTTTTGCTAAAAGTGTTTTTCCTGTTCCCGTTCTTCCAACCATTATTACGTTAGATTTATCAATCTCAACATCATTAGTAGAATTAGGATTGTTTAATCTTTTGAAATGATTATAAACAGCTACTGAAAGAACTTTTTTAGCATCTGTTTGACCAATTACATATTCATCCAAGTGAGCTTTAATTTCACTTGGTTTTAATAATTTAAATTTGGAATTTGATTTGGAATTTAAATTTGGAATTTTTGTCTGATGAGAGACTTCTTCTTGAACAATACGATTCGCTTGATAAGCACAATTATCACATATGTGCGCAGAGATTCCAGCAATTAACATTTTTACTGCACTCCGATTTGACCCACAAAAGGAACAGGTTGCTTCTTTTTTTGCCATCTGTAATTATTTAGGGTTTCTTAATAAAACTTCATCAACCATACCGTATTCTTTTGCTTCTTCAGCTGTCATCCAATAATCTCTGTCTGAGTCGCTCCAAACTTTATCAAAAGACTGATTTGAGTGAGTTGCAATAATATCATACAATTCTTTTTTCAATTTCTGAATCTCTTTTGCAGTGATTTCAATATCGGAAGCCTGTCCTTGTGCTCCACCGAGTGGTTGGTGAATCATCACACGTGAATGTTTCAACGCACTTCTTTTACCAGTCGCACCTGCGCAAAGCAAAACAGCTCCCATTGAAGCAGCCATACCCGTACAGATAGTTGCTACATCTGGGCGAATGTATTGCATAGTATCATAAATTCCCAAACCTGCATAAACAGAACCACCTGGTGAATTCATGTAAATTTGAATATCTTTTTTCGCATCAACCGATTCTAAAAATAGTAACTGCGCATTGATTACATTTGCTACTTGATCGTTGATTCCAGTTCCTAAAAAAATAATTCTATCCATCATTAGACGTGAGAAAACATCCATTTGAGTCATATTCAACGGACGTTCTTCAATTATATAAGGTGTCATGGAAGATTCAATATAATGATCCATCATCATACTATTGATTCCTAGATGTTTAGTAGCGTATTTTCTAAATTCGTTTCCGTCTATCATTGTGTATTTTTTTTAATTGGGTCTAAAATTAATAAACTTTGAAAAGAAAACTTGATTTTGCTTATTTTTAATATTTATTCACATTTATGAACCCCGCCGAAATACATTCCAAAAAGATTCTAATTTCCCCTTTAAATTGGGGAATGGGTCATGTTTCACGTTGTATTCCATTAATTCACAAGTTACTTCAAAATCAGAATTCTGTTTTTATTGCTTGCGATGACTCACAAAAAAATATTTTTAACCAATACTTTTACGAAAAGGTAAAATTTATCGACCACGCTGGATACCCTTTTCAGTTTTCGGGAAAAGGGAACTATGTTATGGATTTATTCTTTTCCATGAAAAAATTAATGAGACGGTCTAAAAGTGAATTGATAGAAGTTGACCGATTTGTAAAAAACTTTAAAATTGACATTGTCATTTCAGATCACCGATATGCCTTCAGAAGTTCAACCTGCCAATCAATTTTCATGACGCATCAACTCAATTTACCTATCGGTTGGTGCCAATTTCCATTCAAATTATACCATAAAAAACAAATAAAACAATTTGACTTTATTTGGATTATTGACAATAACACAAAATCAATTGCAGGGAAATTAGCTAGAATTGGCGACTATAAAAACGCACAAAATATTGGAATATTATCACGGTTTATGTTATACAAGCAACAAGAAAATAAAACCGAAAATGTGTTAATAATAAGTGGTCCAAAAGCATATTGGTCGCAATTGTTACTATTATTTTCAAAGGAATTAAATTCGGGCGAAATTCAAACTATTCTTGGGCCTAGTGAGTCTCTAAAGCTGATTGAAAAATTGAAACTAAATCAAACTTTTATTTCAAGTGAAAATTGGATTCAATGTGATAAGGTGCTACTTAGAACCAAAACGATAGTTGGTTATATCGGTTATACGACCTTAATGGATGTTCAGGTTTTAAATTGCGAATCAAATCTTAAACCAAGTGCTGGACAATCGGAGCAGGAATACCTAAAAATTTGGCAAAAAAAAATCCCGAACGAATTCGGGATTTAAATATTCCATTAAACTAATATTATCTAACAGCAGAACTGAAATTAGAATCACTAAATAATTTAATAAATTCTCTATCTTTTGCAGCTTTAGCTTTCAACGAACTATCTTTTGCAAAAGCGTTTTTAAGATTGTTTACAACTGCATCGGAACCTTCGCCACCTCTTGATGCGATAATTGCTTTCAAGTAATCAACATCTGCACTTTCTTTCTCGGAAGCTAAAGCCGATTTAGCTTCTGCTAATTTATTTTGTAAAACATAAGCTAAAGCTTTATTGAAGCTATTGTCTTTAATGTTACTTTCAGCACTTGCATAATTTCCGTCAAGAATATCTAATACACCGCTATTATATCCGAAAACTTGTTGTTTGGAAATTTCGTTTCCGCCTTTGGATTGATTTAATAATTTTCTTGCGTTAACTCTATCACCTTCCATCATTGCAACACCTGCAAGATTATTTTTGGAGGAAGAATTGTCTTTTAAACTATTTGCTTTCTCTAAACTTGATTTAGAATCAGAAACTCTATTTTGAAGGAAGCGAACCGCACCTAAATTGTTATGACCCCTGTAGTCAGATGAGTGAGTTGAAGCAGCAGCTTCATAAATAGCCGCTTTCTCATTTAAATCAGTAATTTTCGCAGCGGCAAATAACAATTCTTCGATTCCTAAAGATGAAGGATTGTTTTTAGCTGCATTCATAATTTCATCGTCTGTTAAACCTAATTCTTTGTAATTAATTGTGATAACAGCGCGACGAATTTTGGGGAAAACATCTTTTTCCAATTCCGTATAAGATTTTCCTAGGTTAACCATGTCTTTCTCGCGTTGAACTGGATCTTTAGTCATTTCTAAAATACGAATAAATAAATTTTTATCTGCTTCATTTATTGTTGTTGTAACTGCTAATTGTTCTTTGAAACCTTCAAAATCTTCACCTTTTCCTTCAACTGAATATTTTGTAGTATCTGCCCAAATTAACATATTTGATTTTTTCATTAAATCAACAATAGAATTTCTTGCCGCTATTGTTCTTTCATTAGATAAATTAACATTTTTATCTTCAACTCCATCAGGTGATGCAAAACCTTTTATATCAATTGAAGTAATTTGAATCTTTGGATTAGACTCAGAAGCTTTCAACCAAATTAATAAATCAGCAATATCTTTATCTTTCAACTCTGCTGCTTTCACTTCGGATTTAGCTTTGTCAAAGTTAACCATTGCAGAAGTACTTTTAACAGTTTCTCTGACGATTGCATCTTTCTCAAATAGAACTCTAAATTCCTTTCTAACCATCAAAGGTGTTATGATAGTTCCATCTGCAATTTTTAATTCAGGTATTTCACCTTTATCTTTTGTTCCTTTAAATATTTTACCAGTAACTTTCAAGTCAGCAACTTCCATATCAGGACGATAAGGAACCTCTAAATCAAATGTTGCTGAGCCACCTGGCTTAAATGTAATCGTTTGACCGTTTCCAGTTATTTTTTCGCCTTGTAAAATCCAAGTTCCAATTGCTGTATTTCCTAACTTTGGTGTGATTTCCGCTTTTACTTTTTTATTAAGCCCTTTTTCTGGAACGTTAACAACAACAGTAAATTTTACATTATCGCCATGCATCTCTAATGGATTGGGATTTACATTGTAGGTAAAATCTTTCACCAAATCACAAGAAGACATAAGCGCAGTAGTACCTGCCGTAAGCGACATTAATAGAATTTTGTTCATATTTATTTATCGTTAATTTTTGATAAGGGCAAATTTACAAACATTTATTATCAAAAACCTAGTAATTTTAAGAGAAATTATAATAAAATAATTTTATCTTATTAATTGACTAATGTTTAGGAAAGTTTTTGGGTCTTGAAAATCGTAAAGTTCCAACAAAGGAATTAAAACAAAGTCCCGATTCTGGTATTTAGCATGAGGAATTTGAAGTTTTTCCGTATAAATTACTTCCATGTCGAAAAAGATAATGTCCAAATCTATTACACGATCTTCGTAAGAGTTTTTAGTTTTAGTTCTACCTAATTGCATTTCAATTTTTTGCAATTTATCAAGTATTTGAAAAGGATTCAGAGATGTTTTACAGATTAAACAAGCATTTAAAAACTCATTTTCGGAATCAAAACCTTGTGCCGGATTCTTAAAAATACTGGACTTTTTTACAACTTTACCAATATTCGAATCAATTAAACTAATAGCATCTGCTATATTTTCGTATTTATCTCCTATATTAGAACCGAGCGCAACAACTAAAGTATGCACTTCTAATTTTTGCTCCATTTGAAATTATTTACTAATTCTAATAAGTCAACCTTCAAATAGTTGAGTAAGGGACGAAGTGAGTCATAATTGGGCTTACAGTTCAATAGGACTTCTCCTCTAATAAAATTATTTGTTGAATCTGTTAGGTAAAATTGAAAGTTAGTTGCCACATTTCCCCTCAATTCGAAAAAAGTTCCATAAACTTTATTTTTCTTATTTATGATTTGCTCAAAATCAATTTTATCAGCCTTAATTTTATGCTCATCAACTTTATCATTTGCAAAATTTATGATTTCAGGTAAGGAGTCTTTACTTGCAAAGCTCAAATAGTACAAGAATAAAGAACCATTAACAGGGCCTAGATCAATTTCTTGAGTGCAATAAGTAGATGATTGCTGTTGGGCTGCACGGTAATTATAACTATTCGCTAACCGTAAAGAGTAGGGACATTCTGATTTCACTTGTCTATAAGCATGTTTCGGTAAGTCTAGCTTCAAATAAGTTGGCGGTTTTGGAACTGGAGGTGAAGATTCACAGCTTACATTAACAAAAACTAAGGCAAAAAAATAAATTAATTTATTCATGATTGAGAATCTTGATTTTAACTGTTTTAATTCTTTTCTTATCCGAAGATTCAATAATTAATTTGTAATTTTCTATTGTAATAAATTCATTATTTCTAAGTATTCTGCCTGCTTGCTCAATAATTAAACCACCAATCGTCTCCGCTTCACCTTTTAATGATTCAAAAAGTTCTTCGTTACATTCAATAATTTTATAAAAATCATTTAAAGAAGTTCTACCTTCAAATAGATATGTTGTTTCGTCAATTTTTGAATAAACAACTTCATTATCATCAAATTCATCAGTGATATCTCCAACAATTTCCTCCAAAATATCTTCTAAAGTTACTATTCCATTTGCTCCTCCATATTCGTCCACAACAATCGCCATGTGCATTTTCATACCTCGAAAATCTTGCAATAAGTCGTTTATTTTTTTATTTTCAGGAATAAAATACGGTTTCCTAATTTCTTTTGTCCAGTCAAAATTTTCATCTTGATTCAGACTTTGTAATAAATCTTTAATGTATAAAATCCCGATTACGTTGTCTTGAGAACCTTCATAAATTGGGATTCTTGAATAACCTGATTCTAAAATTGTATCCAGTACTTCTTTAAAATTGGAGGAATTATCAATGGCATCAACTTCGATTCTTGGCGTCATGATTTGGGAAGCTTCTGTTTTGCCAAACTTCACAATTCCTTCTAATAATTTATGATCTTCCTCGGATGTGGAATCTTCTCGTGTTAATGCGAGTGCTTGCTCCAATTCATCAGTGTTTACTTTTGCTCCACCGTTTGATAATTTTTGAATAAAAAACGAACCTTTAACCAACCCTAGTTTAATAATCGAAACCGGTGGTGTCTTACCAAGAATTGTCAATGGACTTGCCATAAATCGGACTACTGACAAGGCATTTTTTGTTGCGTAAACTTTTGGAATTACCTCACCTGTTATCAAAATCAAAAAAGTAATTCCAATTACCTCAATAAAAAATCGCTGTAAATCTTTCCCTGGCGTTGTGGGGAAAATATCATCTAAAACAAATGTGGAAAGTATTACTACTCCAACATTCACAAAATTATTAGTTATTAAAATTGTTGCTAATAACTCTTTTGGTTTCGAGAGTAAATTTTGAATCAGCTTAGATTGTTTGTCATTTGTCTTTTTTAAATCATCACTATCGGACGGTTTTAAAGAAAAAAACGCTGATTCTGAACCAGACATAAGTGCAGAAATCAATAAAAGGAATGCAATAATTGCTAAATAAATACCTGTTGATTCATTAAAACCAGCTTCAATAACTTGATTAAAGGCTTGACTGGGAGGTTCTGTTTTATTCATTTCTTAAAATGGGTTTTCATCGTCCGAACTTGGCGACAAATCTTGTATAGATGAAGGTGGGCTTGGCTTTCCTTCGGTTGAATAGGGCGTTTGACTTCTATCAATATCTGGTCTCGAAAGTATAGTTAAATCATCTCCGATAACTTCTGTTGAATACCTTGTATTGCCTTCTTTGTCCTGCCACGAGCGTTTTTTAAGTTTGCCTTCAACATAAATTTTTGCTCCTTTTCGGATATACTTCTCGGCTACCTCAGCTAATCCGCGCCATAGAACGATGTCGTGCCAATCAGTAATTTCCTTCTTTTCTCCAGTTGACTTGTCTGTAAACGATTCAGAAGTTGCCAAAGAAAAAGTGGCAATTACTGCTCCGCCTTCTAATCTTCTGATCTCAGGGTCTTTACCGAGGTTTCCAATCAAAATAACTTTATTTACACTTCCGTTCATATTGACAAATATAAAAAAATAAAAAACTAAATATTCTTATTTTTTTGCGAAGGGTTTTTTCTTTTTCGGCTTAGCTTCTTGACTTTCAGAAATTTTGATACATTCTTCTAAAGATAAGTCCTCAGCTACTGTTCCTTTTGGCAACTTGAAATTATCTTTTCCAATTTTCAAATAAGCACCGTAACGACCATTTAAAAGTTGCACTTCTGGACGTTTTTCAAAGACTTTTATCATTTTGTTAGCGTCGTCCTCTAATTTTTTTAAGTACAATTCGAGTGCTCGTTCAAAACTAATTGAAAACGCATCTTCCTCTTTCGGTATAGAAACGAATAGTTTTCCAACTTGAACGTATGGACCAAAACGACCATTGTTAGCTTTCACTGCCAAACCTTCGTGTTCGCCTAATGTTCTTGGTAATTTGAACAATTCCAACGCATCTTCCAATGAAATAGAACCGATAGATTGATCTTTTTGTAAAGATGCAAAACGTGCTTTTTCACCATCAACCTTTTCATCTCCAATTTGAATCATTGGACCAAATTTTCCAATTCTGGCAATAATTTTCTTGCCCGAAACTGGGTCAATTCCCAAATCTCTTTCTCCAGTAGCACGTTCTGAATTTTCGAGCGTATCTTCAACTTCTTTATGGAAAGGATTGTAAAAACCATCCATCATTTTTGTCCATTCTTGCTTTCCACGGGCAATTTCGTCAAATTGTGCTTCGACAGACGCCGTAAAATGGTAATCCATAATTTGCTTGAAATTATCTTGCAAAAAATCAGTCACAACAATTCCAATATCAGTTGGTGAAAGTTTATTTTTATCTTTACCTGTCGTTTCTGATTTCGATTCTTGAGAAATAATTCCTTTTTTTAATTGAATCGAAATGAAATTTCTTACTTCTCCTTCTCGTTCTTTTTTCTCAACATAACCACGTTTTTGAATTGTTGAAATTGTTGGCGCGTACGTTGATGGACGGCCAATTCCTAATTCTTCTAACTTTTTCACCAAAGAAGCTTCCACGTAACGTGCTGGTGGACGTGTGAATCGCTCTAAAGCTATTGCAGTTTCTAAGTCTAATTTTTCATCTTTCACAACTGCTGGCAACATACCTGAGTCATTGTCATCATCGCTATCGTCCAAAGAAGATTCTAAATACACCTTCAAAAACCCTTCAAAACGAATAACTTCTCCTTTTGCATTGAAATTTTCACCGTTAGAAAGTCCACCAATTTTAATCGTTGTGCGTTCTAGCTGTGCGTCTGACATTTGACTCGCAATTGCACGTTTCCAAATTAATTCGTATAATCTTTCTTCCTCCGATTCTGCGTTAATTTTGGGAACCATAAAATCTGTAGGACGAATTGCCTCATGCGCTTCTTGTGCTCCTGCATTTTTGTTAGCGTATTTTCTAGTTTTTGAAAATTCAGTTCCGTACATCGCAATAATCGCTTCTTTTGATGCTAAGATTGCCGTTTCAGATAAATTTACAGAGTCAGTTCTCATATAAGTTATCTTTCCAGATTCGTACAAACGTTGCGCCACACTCATTGTTCTGGTTACAGAAAAACCTAGTTTCAAACTTGCTTCTTGTTGCAAAGTGGAAGTTGTAAAAGGTGCAGCTGGCGATTTTTGAGCTGGTTTTTGTTGAATGTCTTCAACAAAAAATGTAGATTTAATGCATTCCTCTAATATTGATTTCGCAGTATTTGAATCTGCTAATTGTTTACTGTATTCTGCTTTGAAATTTCCTTTTTTTGATTCAAAATTTCCAGTTATTCTGAAAAAATTAGAAACATTAAATGCATCAATTTCTTTTTCTCGTTCAACTATTAATTTCACAGCAACGGATTGAACCCTTCCTGCTGACAAACTTGGACGAATTTTTTTCCAAAGTACAGGAGAAAGTTCAAAACCAACAATTCTGTCAAGAACTCGTCTAGCTTGCTGAGCATCAACCAATTGTTTGTTTATTTCACGAGGGTTATCAATTGCTTTTAAAATCGCTGTTTTTGTAATCTCATTAAACGTGATTCGTTTAGTATCTTTCTTTTTTAAATCTAATGTTTCGTATAAATGCCAAGAAATCGCTTCTCCCTCGCGGTCTTCATCGGTAGCTAGCCAAACAACCTCTGCTGCTTTTGCCAATTTTTTGAGTTCTGCGACCAATGCCTTCTTGTCGGGTGTGACTTCATACAAAGGATTAAATGAATTCTCAATTTCAATAGCTAAACCTTTCTTTGCCAAATCTCTAACATGTCCAAAACTTGATTTTACGGTAAAGTCTTTTCCTAAATATCCTTCAATTGTTTTGGCTTTTGCAGGGGACTCAACGATCACTAAGTTTTTTGACATGGTTTTTTATTTTGGGCACAAATGTAAAACGAAAAAAGTGGACTTAAGAAAAAAAAATAAATTGAGTGAAAAAAAACTGTGGAATTTCTTAGAATTGCAAACATAGAATTGCAAACTAAAGTGAACAATAATTAGAACTGTAACCATAAAATTACAACTTTCAAAAATACCTTTTTAAACTGCTTCAAGTAAATAACTTTAGGGTTGTGCCTATAAGCATTACGTAAATCCTTGGCAAGAGAGAAAGAAATTATTAACTATGTCATTTTGTCAGTCCTCGATTAATTGTTATTTTTGCGCTACTTAAAGAAGAATAGGCTATGTCATTTGAAAATAAAGTAATCGACGAATCAATGCAAGGAACAGCAACTGTCTTAATTGATTCAGAAGATACAACAGGAAAAAAGAAATTATTTATTGAAAGTTACGGTTGTCAGATGAATTTTTCCGACAGTGAAGTTGTTGCTTCCATCCTGAAAAACGATGGTTTTATAACGACTAGAAACGTTGACGAAGCAGACGTTGTTTTAATAAATACGTGTTCTATTCGTGAAAATGCAGAAACTCGTGTGCGCAATCGTTTGACGGAATTCAAAAAGAAAAAAGAAGACAATCCTAAATTGGTAGTTGGAATCCTTGGTTGCATGGCGGAACGCTTGAAGAAAAACCTATTAGAAGAAGAAAAATTAGTAGATTTAGTTGCTGGACCAGATGCTTATCGCGACTTACCAAATTTGATTGAAGAAGTTGGAACGGGACAAAAAGCGGTCAACGTGCTTCTTTCTCGCGATGAAACCTATGCTGATATTTCTCCTGTTCGCTTGGATCAAGGCGGAATTTCTGCATTCGTTACGATAATGCGCGGTTGCGATAATATGTGTTCATTCTGCGTTGTGCCATTCACTCGCGGAAGAGAACGTTCGAGAGATTCACACACAATCGTGCAAGAATGTAAAGATTTACTCGAAAAAGGTTACCGAGAGGTGATTCTTTTGGGTCAAAATGTGGACAGTTACCGTTGGAATATTTCGTCAAAAGGTGAAATTAAAGATACAACGCAAACAACTACAAATTTCGCTCAATTAATGGAAATGGTGGCCTTGGTATCACCTGATTTACGCGTACGTTTTAGTACTTCGCATCCAAAAGACATGACGGATGATGTTTTAGAAACCATGGCGAAATATGAAAACATTTGTCCTTATATTCATTTGCCTGTTCAATCTGGAAATACAGATTGTTTATACCGAATGAATCGTGGATATTCCAGAGAATGGTACTTAGAACGCATTGCTGCAATTAAACGAATCATTCCTAATTGTGCGATTTCAACGGATATTATTACAGGATTTTGCGGAGAAACAGAAGAAGAACATCAAGATACATTAAGTTTAATGGATAGCGTTAAATACGATTTTGCATATATGTTCAAATATTCGGAACGCCCAAAAACATTGGCTGAAAGGCGCTTTGAAGATGATGTTCCTGAAATAGTTAAAGGGAGAAGATTAAATGAAATCATCGAAAAACAATTGGCTTCTTCGCTGGCTTCAAATAAAAGACAAATCGGTTCAATTCAAAAAGTGCTAATTGAAGGAAAATCAAAACGTTCAGAAGATCATCTAGCTGGAAGAACAGGTCGAAACTCAATGGTTATTTTTCCAAAATTAGATTGTGAAAAAGGGCAGTATGTGATGGTGAGAATTGACGAATGTACCTCAGCTACATTGATGGGAGAAATTGTTTCAAAGTGCTAATATTCTAAAAATGAATGTTCAACAAATAAAACAACGCTTTGGAATTATTGGAAGTTCTCCTTTATTAAACAGAGCTTTGGAAGTCGCTCTGCAAGTTGCACCTACGGATATTTCTGTTTTGGTAACTGGAGAAAGTGGAACTGGAAAAGAAATTATTCCGCAAGTAATTCACAATATCAGTTCACGTAAACATGGCGAATACATTGCTGTAAACTGTGGTGCAATTCCGGAAGGGACAATAGATTCCGAATTATTTGGTCACGAAAAAGGTTCGTTTACAGGTGCTGCAGGAAGTCGTCAAGGTTATTTTGAAGTGGCAAATGGCGGCACAATTTTCTTGGACGAAATAGCAGAATTACCGATGCAAACCCAAGTGCGTTTATTGCGTGTTTTAGAAACAGGAGAATTTATTCGTGTTGGTTCTTCAAAAGCGATAAAAACGAATGTTCGTGTGGTTGCTGCAACAAACGAAAATATGCAAAAAGCCATTGCTTCTGGTAAATTTCGAGAAGATTTATTTTATCGTTTGAGTACTGTTCCTATTCATTTACCTCCTTTACGAAATCGTCAAGAAGATATTCATTTGATTTTTAGAAAGTTTGCCCACGATTTTGCTGAAAAATACAGAATGCCAGCCATTAAATTAGACGATGATGCAGTTCAACTGTTAATTAATTATCCGTGGCCTGGAAATATTCGCCAATTGAAAAACTTGGTGGAACAATTGTCTGTGATTGAAACGGCCAGAAACATTGATGCGTTCATACTTTCGCCCTATTTGCCAAAGATAACTGAGAAACTACCTCAAATCATTGGGGAAAACTCAAAAGAAAATTTTTCAGAACGCGAATTGATGTACAAAGTACTTTTCGACATGAAGAAAGATTTAAACGAATTAAAAAAATTAGTTGTCGAATTATTGCAACAAGGAAGTGCAGTTTCGCTTTCTTCCGACCAAAGTGCAGTTGTGAATCGCATTTACCAAGAAGTTAACGAAAATGTAAAAAACACAGGCCTTTTACTTCCTTCAGGAGTTGCGCCGAATACAGAACAAAATTTCCATTATCCTTCAGGAACTGATTCTTACGAGGCACATGTGGAAATGGAAGAATCACTTTCTTTAGAAGATAGAGAAAAAGAATTAATCAGCAAAGCCCTAGAAAAACATCGTGGAAAACGAAAACATGCCGCAAGCGAATTAGGGATTTCTGAGCGCACTTTGTACCGAAAAATCAAGGAATATAAGCTAATAGATTTATGAAATATGTGTGTGTTTTACTATTGATTTTCGGTTTGACTTCTTGTTGGCCTTCTAGCGTTTCCTTTAAAGACAAAGGTTCAATGCCCGAAGAATGGCTTACTTTTTCGGTTAAAACGCTCGAAATTCTAGCTCCAAACGCTCCCTTGAGTTACGGCCCTATTTTAACAGAGCAGTTAAAAGACGGGATTCAAAATAACACACGGCTTCTATTAAATACCAATTTCGGGAAGGGAGAAGTCAACATTGAAGGTAAAATCACCAACTATAATGTTACGCCAATTGCGATTCAAGGAAATGATAACGCAACACAAAACCGATTAACTATTTCTTGCCAGTTTTCAATTCAACTAACTAAGCCTAAAGAAGAATTAATTTCATTAACTTCGACTCGTTTTTCTGACTTTGATGCAAATGCAAATTTGGCAATAGTTGAAACGCAATTATTAGAAGAAATAAATACACAAATAGTTCAAGACGTGATAAATAAATTATTGAGTAACTGGTAATGTTAAGCTCGGAATATATTCATGAAAAAATGCTAAACACAAACTCTTCTTCGAGTGAAGATGTGAGTAAATTAGCCGAATTAATCGATTTGTATCCTTATGTTTCCTCTTTCCCTATACTTTATTTAAAAGCACTTGCCAATAGTAAAGACGTACGTTTAGAAAGTGAAATTGAAAAATATGCTTACAAAATTTCTTCTCGTTCTATTTTATTTGAATTACTCAACCCTAACTTAATTGAGCAATTAGTTGATGGCGGTCAAGTACTGGAAATTATAGAAGAATCCACCGCGCCAATTGTAATTGAAACGCCAATAATTGAGCCTGAAACAATTACTTTAGAAACTATAATTAAACTTGAACCAATTATTATAGAATCTGTTCCGTCTAATTCAATCGAAACACTAATTACTGAGCCTAAACCGCAAGTAATTCCTTCAAAAATAGAACAAGAAATAGAATTTGATGAACAAGAAACAGAAACTATTCTTGAAATAAAATCACATCTAATTGAAAGTCCTGACAGTAAATTAGAAGAAATATCGATTCCAAATAAATTTCCTGTTAACGCAGAAAAAAATCCTAGTCAAATTGAAATTACTGAAGCGATAGAATCATTAGCGATTGAAATAATCCCAGAAAAAGAAATTCTACCAACTGAAATTAGTGAAACTATTTCAGAAATTATAACTGAATCAGAGGAAATTATTCAAGAGATTAAATCGGAATCGGAAAATAACGAAATTCTTATTGAAATTGAATTACTAGAAATTGAATCTAAAAACGAAGAATTAAGAAAAGAGGATGCGCAATTAGAACAATTAATCCAGTCTTCTGCGATATCAACCAATTTCTTAATTTCTAATTTTAAGGAAGAATTAGTCGAGAAACCAACGAAAACACAAGAAATTGAAATTCCTGTTGAAAAAAATAATAAAGAAAATCTAAAGATTGAAATAACTGAAAAAGAAGATTTAAACAAACGCAGCTTTAGTTCTTGGTTAAATTTTAATGTAATAATTGAAAGTGCTAAATCCGAAATAAAAGAAGAGAGTCCTGCACTAGAAATTGAGCAACAGCCTAAGAAAGTTGAGTACTATAGCTTTAACAAACCGAAGAAAGAATTCTATTCTCCTGTTAAAAAAGCAAAAGAAAGTTTAAACGAAAATAACATGCCAGTGAGTGAAACTTTGGCTAAAATATTTGCACTCCAAGGGAATTATCCAAAATCAATTTACGTTTATGAGCAATTAATCTTGATTTTTCCCGAAAAAAAGAGTTCCTTTGCAACCCAAATTAAAAATTTAAAGAAAAAACTTAATTCTTAGATATGGACTTCATACTTTCTACATTAATCATTTTAGCTAGTATCCTTTTGATATTAGTAGTTTACGTCCAAAATCCGAAAGGTGGGGGCATTAGCTCAGATTTTGGTTCTCCGAGTCAATTAGGTGGAGTTCAAAAAACAAATGAATTCATAGATAAAGCAACCTGGGGTTTAGCTATCGTAATTGTATTGTCAAGCGTTATTATGACGGTTCGTCAACCAAGAGCCCCAAAACCAGTTGAACAAAAACAACAAACTGAGCAACCAGGTCAACAAGGTCAAGAACCTGCAGGACAAGGAAACAATCAGAATAATAAATAAATATTTTTCTTTTATTTAAAATGTCAGTATGTCACCCATACTGACATTTTTATTTTAGAAAAATCCCATTTTTGGCAAAAATAGTCGTAGTTGGGTACTTGGCATAAAATTGGACAGAGCAGCATCAACTATTAAAATTAACCTTAAAAATATGTTAGTAAATTTTAAACCTTTGGCAGACAGAGTTCTAATCGAACCAGCTCCAGCAGAAGTAAAAACAGCAAGCGGAATTTTTATTCCAGATACAGCAAAAGAAAAACCATTAAAAGGAACTGTAATCGCAGCAGGTGAAGGCAAAAAAGACGAACCCATGACTGTTAAAGTTGGTGATTCCGTTTTATACGGTCAATATTCTGGAACAGAAATTAAAATTGACGGTAATACTTACCTAATCATGCGTGAATCTGATATTTACGGTATTCTTTAATTAATAATATTTAAAAAAAACAAAATCATGGCAAAAGATATTTTCTTTGATGTAGAAGCAAGAGAGAAACTTAAAAAAGGCGTGGACGCTTTGGCAAACGCAGTAAAAGTAACATTAGGACCAAAAGGTAGAAATGTAGTTATTGCTAAGAAATTTGGCGCACCACAGATTACAAAAGACGGTGTGACTGTTGCAAAAGAAATCGATCTTACTGACCCCGTTGAAAACATGGGTGCGCAAATGGTAAAAGAAGTTGCATCTAAAACCGCTGATATTGCTGGTGATGGAACAACAACTGCAACCGTGTTAGCACAAGCAATCATTGGAGCAGGTTTAAAAAATGTTGCCGCTGGAGCAAACCCAATGGATTTAAAAAGAGGAATTGATAAAGCTGTAGCCGAAGTTGTGAGAAACCTTAAAAAGTTATCTACTGAAGTTGGTTCTGATAATTCTAAAATCAAACAAATTGCAACTATTTCTGCAAATAATGATGAAACAATTGGTGCATTGATTGCACAAGCAATGGAAGTTGTTGGAAACGACGGTGTTATTACTGTTGAAGAAGCAAAAGGAACCGAAACTGAAGTTAAAACAGTAGAAGGAATGCAATTCGACAGAGGATATTTATCTCCTTATTTTGTGACTAACGCAGAGAAAATGATTACTGAGATGGAAAATCCATTAATCCTAATCTGCGAGAAAAAAATTACGAGCATGAAAGAATTGCTTCCTATTTTGGAGCCAGTTGTACAAGCAGGAAAAGGATTATTAATCATTGCTGAAGATGTTGACGGCGAAGCCTTGGGTACATTGGTTGTAAATAGAATTCGTGGTTCTTTGAAAGTAGCTGCTGTAAAAGCGCCAGGATTTGGTGACAGAAGAAAAGCAATGTTGGAAGATATCGCAATATTAACTGGCGGACAAGTTGTTTCCGAAGAAAGAGGAATGACGTTAGAAGGCTTAACAATGGACATGTTAGGAACTGCTGTGAAAATTGAAATAGATAAAGAGAACACAACGATAATTAACGGAAAAGGATCGAAAGAAGCGATTGCAGCAAGAGTGGGACAAATCAGAGCCCAAATTGAAACAACAACTTCTGATTACGATCGTGAAAAATTACAAGAACGTCTTGCGAAATTAGCAGGTGGAGTTGCAGTGCTTTACGTTGGTGCGGCAACTGAAATGGAAATGAAAGAGAAAAAAGACCGTGTAGATGATGCTTTAGCAGCAACAAGAGCAGCTGTTGAAGAAGGAATTGTACCTGGTGGAGGTGTTGCGTTGATTCGTGCAATTGAATCTCTGGACACATTGAAAGGTGATAACGAAGACGAACAAACAGGAATTGCGATTGTGAAACGTGCAGCTGAGGAGCCATTGCGTCAAATTATTGCAAACGCTGGAGGTGAGGGTGCAGTTATCGTTCAAAAAGTGAAAGAAGGAAAAGATGACTTTGGATACAATGCACGGACTGATGTTTATGAGAATTTATACCAAGCTGGTGTAATTGACCCAACTAAAGTGACCAGAATTGCAATTGAAAATGCAGCGTCTATCGCTTCTATGTTGTTGACGACAGAATGTGTTATTGCTGATAAACCAGAAGATAGCAATGCAGGTGGCGGTATGGGTGGAATGGGTGGCGGAATGCCTGGAATGATGTAGTATTACAAGAACCTTCGGGTTCTTTAACGCATCAATCTTCCCGATTATGTCGGATAGTGCGAAGCGACTATATATAGAGCCGTCTCAAGAAATTGGGGCGGTTTTTTTTGGATAAAATTTAAATCTTTTGAATGAATTAATCCACTAAAAATTAACTGATTACCATTTTTTAGGATTATTGAAGATACCCAGATAAATATCGAACAGAGCAATTTCCTTTCTGATACTGTTTGGTTATTATATTAATCCCGTTGTCAAAATTTGAAATCTAATTCTTTTAATTTCTGATTAAAGAAGAATGGTTTCTTTCAAAAATCAATAATTCAAAAAATCAATTTTGTTTTACTCAAATCATTAATTTAAACAAACACACTAAATGATGAAAACAATCTACCAATCATCCTCAAAAATTTTCCTTTATCCTTAAATTTAAGGTTTTTAACTAAAAATAAATTAACTTACTATAGAATAAACTAAATTCGTCAAATAAAATTTAATAGTATGAAAAAGACATTTTTATTTATGGCATTTACTTTGGTTGCTTTGCTTTCAAAAGCTCAATCTGTAGACGAAATTATAAACAAGTACACCGAAACAATTGGTGGAAAAAATTGGGAAGCAGTAAAAAGCATGAAAATGTTTGCGAATGTTGACAATGGTGGGATTAAGATTCCCATTGAAGTGATGATAATGGCAGACGGAAGAACTTGCACGAAATTTAGTTTTCAAGGTATGAATTTCACACAAGGCGCATTTGATGGTGAAACAGGCTGGAGCACAAACTTCATGACACAAAAAGCTGAAAAGAGTGAATCCGACGACACTGAAAACAGTAAAAGAAGTTCAAAAGAATTTCCAAATGGTCTTTTAACAGCCAACAAACTTGGATATAAAGCTACACTCGAAGGATCAGAAAAAGTAGAAGGTGTTGATTGTTTTAAAATTAAACTAGATAAAAAAACAATGCTTTCAGAAGGAAAAGAAGTTCCAAATATTGAATACTATTTTATTGATAAAGAAACTTTTGTTCCGATTATGACAGAATCTGAAATTTCTTCTGGAGAAATGAAGGGGAAAATTGCGCAAACAAAATATAGTGATTATCAAGAAGTGAATGGTGTTTATATTGCTTTTTCTCAAAACAGTGGAATTAAAGATGGTATGTCTCAAGCAATAACATTTGACAAAATCGAAATCAATTCAACGATTGATGAAAGTGTTTTTAAATTTCCTAAATAATACTTTTCCTCCCGCAACGGAACTTCATTTTTAATTTATTGAACCTATGAAAAAACAACTAATTACTTGTTTAGCTTTGCTTGCTTTACAAAATTTAAATGCTCAAAACACAGGAAATGTTATTAATGCTTCGGAATATTTTGGTGACTTAAAAGCAAGACATATTGGTCCGGCATTAATGAGTGGACGTGTTTCAGACGTAGAATCTCACCCAAAAAATTCAAATATAGTTTACATCGGTTCTGCTGGTGGAGGTGTTTGGAAATCAAATGATGGTGGGGTGAAATTCACTTCTATTTTTGATGATTATTGCCAATCTATTGGAGTGGTGACAATTGACCCAAGCGACCCTGACAATACTATCTGGGTTGGAACAGGTGAAGTTTGGACACGCAACAGCGTTTCCATGGGTGATGGAATTTACAAATCAGCAGATGGAGGAAAAAGCTGGAACAAAATGGGTTTGGAGAAATCTGACCGAATTGCTTCCATTCAAATAGATCCAAAAAACCCTAATACAGTTTATGTTGGCGTACTTGGAGCTCTTTGGGGAGATAGTCAAGAACGCGGTGTTTACAAAACTACGGACGGCGGAAAAACATGGAATAAAATATTGTATGTCAATGAGAAAACAGGCTGTTCTGAATTGGTAATGGATCCAACTAATTCATCCATTTTGTACGCTTCTTTTTGGGAATTTAGAAGAAGTGCTTTTTCATTTAATTCTGGCGGACAAAACAGTGCATTGTACAAAAGTACAGATGGTGGAGTTACTTGGAATAAGATACATACTGGTTTCCCTACTGGACAACTTGGTAGAATTGCCGTAACAATTGCACCTTCAAATCCAGAAATCGTTTACGCAGTTTTGGAAACAGAAAAAGCGGCTGATAAAGGAATTTATCGTTCAGAAGATGGAGGAAAAAACTGGAAATTCTTAAATGGAGATTTTGGTTTAACTGTTCGTCCTTTCTATTTTTCTAAAATTGTAGTAGACCCAAAAAATCCAAACGTTGTTGTGAAAGCAGGATTATTTGGCTCAATTAGTCGCGACGGAGGAAAAACCTTTAAAAATTTAGGTGCAATGCATTCAGATATTCACGATATTTCATTTGACCCATTTAATTCTGATAAACTTTTCGTAGCAACCGATGGAGGATTATATAGAAGTTTAAATGGTGGAACAACACTTGAAATTATCGAGAATTTACCTTTGAGTCAGTTTTACCATGTAAGTGTTGATAATCAAGAACCTTACAATGTTTATGGTGGGTTACAAGACAATAATTCGTGGTTTGGACCTTCTGCAAGTCCTGGTGGAATCGAAGCAAGAGATTGGAATTTGGTTGGACAAGGAGACGGTTTTCGAGTTTATCCGCACCCTACAAAACCACACATCGTATATTCTGAAATGCAAGGCGCTGATGCAATTTGGCGTTATGATACCAAAGAACAACAGTTGAAAGTAGTAAAACCATTTCCTGTTACTGGTGATCCAAAATTGCGCTTTAATTGGAACGCAGCAATAACTACAAGTAGCCATAATCCAGATAGGTTATTGGTTGGAAGCCAATTTTTACACTTGTCGAATGACATGGGAAATACTTGGACTAAAATTTCGCCTGATTTAACAACAAATGATAAAGCAAAAACGGGTACTGCTGAGTCTGGTGGACTATCGGTTGATAACTCTGGCGCAGAAAATCACTGTACAATTTTTACTGTTGCAGAATCTCCTTTAAATGAAAAGGTAATTTGGGTTGGTACGGATGATGGAAACATTCAAGTTACCACAGACGCCGGAAAAACATGGACAAATGTAACTGCAAACGTCAAAGGTTTACCTTTAAATACGTGGTGTTACCATATTGAGGCGAGTGTTTTCGGTGAAGGTGTTGCGTATGCTGTATTTGACGGACATGCTAAAAATGATTACAACGCTTACATTTATAAAACAACAGATTTTGGTAAAACATGGACTTTTATTGTAACCAAAGACCTTCCGATATTTGTAAGAAGTCTTCAAGAGGATTATAAAAATCCCAGTTTACTTTTCGTTGGAACAGAACTAGGGCTTTATATTACACTTGATGGCGGTTTATCTTGGTCAAAATTCAAGAATAATGTTCCAAGTGTGGCTATTCATTATTTGGAATTAAATTCTAAAACAAATGATTTAGTCATGGCGACGCATGGTCGTGGTATTATTATTATTGACGATATCACTCCAATCAGAAATTTGAGCAACGAGATCATGAGTAAAAACCTATATTTCTTTGAAAGCAAACCGTTCACAATGAGTGAAAAGTCTTCCTTTGGTGGTACGAGTTCTGAAGTTCAATTCGTTGGTGATAATCCGACAACAAATGCTCAAATTCGTTACTTTCTTTCAAAAAGGCACACTTTTGGAAAAATGACGATGGAACTTTTTGATGCAAATGGTGTATTAGTGACAACTTTACAACCTGGAAAACAAAAAGGAATCAACACCGTCGAATGGTCGTTTAATATGTTGGCTCCAAAAGTTGCAAAAGCGAAAACATTTGCTGGCGGCGCTATGTTTGCCCCTCGCGTAAAAGCTGGTAAATACAAAGTTAAAATCACGAAAGGAGCGGAAGTTTTTGAGAAAGAAATTGAAGTACAATACGATCCAAAATCACCATTTAATTTGGAAGAAAGAACTGCCCAACAAAAGGTTACTCTTGAATTATATCAATTCAACCAAGACCTTGCGTATTTTGTTTACCAATTAGATTCTTGGGATGCAAGTGTGAAAGGATTTTTAAACGAGAATTCCGCACCAAACAAAACAGTACAATTAGTTAGTAAAGAATTGGATGGCTTGAGAGATAAAATGGTGATTACGAAAGGTGATAATTATGTAGGAGCAGGTGAACCAAGATTAAGAGAAAAACTTGGTGATATTTACAGTACAGTCGGTTCTTATTACGGTGCGCCATCAAGTACACAATTAGAAAATATTAAAATGCTACAAACCTCTTTTGATGAAGCTAAAATACAATTTGAAAAAATGAAAACGTCATCTATAAAAGCATACGAAAAAGAGTTAGCAAAAAAGTCTAAACAGAGTCCAATCGTTTTATCTTATGAAGATTTTCTGAAATCTGATAATTAAAATAGAAACAATTTCATTTCACTTTAATCAAAAAATGCAGTTTGAATAAAACTGCATTTTTTGGTTTATATAATTCGTTATTTTATTCAGCCACGGTCTATTTTACGCACTGCCTCTACCCTACTGTTCATTACATTAAAAAATAAAGGAGGAATGAGCGCCATCAACATCATTCCTGGATAACCTGTAGGCATTGTTGGTGATTCCCCGTGTGATTCCAATAATTGATAAGGACGATCCGCTTTATAATGATGGTCGGAATGACGACTTAACTCAAAAAGTACAATTCTACCTAACACATGATTAGAATTCCAAGAATGCCAACGACGAACACGTTCATAAACTCCATTTTCCTTTTTAGTGCGAATTAACCCATAATGTTCAATATAATTTACCGTCTCAAGCAGTAGAATTCCAATAGCGGCAACGATAATAAAACTAATCAACACTTTCGCTCCAAAGAAGAAGTAAATACTTGAGAGTAAAACCACATGCAAGATTGTGTAAATTATCATACGATTGGAATAATGAAAAAAGTTAAGTTTTTGAATCGATAAACGTTCTTTTTCAATTTGCCAAGCTTTGAAATAGCTACCAATTTGAGAACGAAACCAAAACACAAACAACAATTCATTTTTTCTTGCTGTTGCTGGATCGTTAGGAGTTCCTACGTTGTGATGGTGTCCACGATTATGATAGGGTAAGAAGTGGTTTTCGAGAGAGCTGAGCAACAAAGCCTCTCCTACTAATTGTTCTAATCTTGAAATTCTATGCCCTAATTCGTGCCCAAGATTTATTCCGATAACACCACACATAATTCCCATTGATGCTATTTTACCCGAAAGATCAACTATACTTTCAGTTTTGGCTATTATAAAAAAGAAATAAACCAAAAAACCCCATTGAATAGGCAACATAAGGTAAAGTAAATAATCATAATATTTGTCACTAGCTGCCATTTCACGCTCTTGTTGATCCAAAATACGAGCGTTCGGTTGAAAGGCCATTTCTAACAAAGGAACAAAACCAAAAAAGATAAAGACAGGTAAAAAGGTGAGTATCCCAGTACTATTGAAGCTAATAAAAGCAGTTATCGGCAAGGCTAGAATACTTAAATATTTTAGTTTTTTCATAACTTAATTTTGAGATAAAAGTAAGGATAGAATCGATTAAAAGCAAATCATATCATTTAACTTTTGTGTCAACCAATAGTAGATGATATTTTCTCAACGTAGTGCTATGCTGAACAAATACATCCCAGACTAAAAGAATAGAATTGACATGCTTTTTCTTTTTCGACTCAATGCTTACACTAAAAAGAGTTGACGCTGGTGTAAATAGTTGAGCTTCTATATAACTACCAAATTTAACTGTATCACCAGGATTAATCGTTTGTTTGGTAATGAAATTTAGTCCATTTGAAGGTGTTTTTTGTGAAAGTACAGTCTGAGGTTTTCGAGTTAAATTCACAACATATATATCAGTGCTATAAATAACTGCACATTTGACTATCACTTCCTTTTCTACTTTTTTTGGTTGCACAATTGGGTCTATTTGCCGTAAAGTTGGCGCCGTAACCGTTCGTCCATGACCATCGTCACTCATGTCAATGATGCTGGTGATATTTCCTAGTTCATCAAAATAATGAGTTATATCACCACGTTGAATTCCGCCGTCAGGTTGACTTGTGGCATGCGCCTTTTGAATTGCCCCGTTAGGATAAAAATCTATGCCAACTGAAGCGTGCCCTCCAACATTTCGAGTGGACATGGAATAAATTTCAATTCCATCTAATTTATAAGCTTTTAAATAACCAAATCGAATACTTTCATTTAGGATTAAACGTTTGGTAGAAATTTTACCATTTTTAAAATAAGTGTACTCGAAAGTGCTATCTGATTTGCTTTTTTGTGCAAAAAACAGTACTGGAAGTAACAGAATAAAAAGTAAAAATGAGCGCATGAATCAATTTTTTATTATGTTAACAATAACCGTACAAAAAAATTTGACTAAGGAATTGAACACTTTTCTATTAAACAAAAAAACGACCTCACCAAATCAATGAAGTCGTTTTACTATCGTTCGGTAAATATTATTTCTTAAAGTTCGGAGCGACGATTAAGTCTTTCGTTCCATGACCCCAAGAATAGAAACCTTCGCCTGACTTTACTCCTTTTTTGCCTGCCGCAACCATGTTTACCAACAAAGGACACGGGGCATATTTTGGATTACCAAAACCATCATGTAACACTTGTAAAATCGCTAGACAAACATCTAGACCAATGAAATCAGCTAATTGTAACGGACCCATTGGATGTGCCATTCCCAATTTCATAACAGTATCAATTTCCTCAACTCCGGCAACACTTTCATACAGTGAATAAATTGCTTCGTTGATCATTGGCATCAAAATTCTATTTGCAATAAATCCAGGGTAATCATTTACTTCTGTTGGAACTTTATTCAATTTTTTAGAAGTTTCCATGATTAAATTCGTCACCTCGTCTGAAGTAGAATAACCACGAATAATTTCTACCAATTTCATCACTGGAACTGGGTTCATAAAATGCATTCCAATTACTTTATCTGGACGATTTGTTACCGATGCAATTTTCGTAATTGAAATTGAAGAAGTGTTAGTCGCTAAAATCACATTTGAGTCTGTCGCAGCGTCTAAATCTCGGAAAATTTTCATTTTCAAATCAATGTTTTCTGTCGCTGCTTCTATCACTAAATCAACACCTTTAACACCGTTTGTAAGCTCCGTAAATGTTGTCAAATTATTTAATGTAGCTTGTTTGTCGTCTTCTGTTAATGCTCCTTTAGCTACTTGTCTGTCTAAGTTTTTCGTGATGGTAACAATTGCTTTGTCCAAAGAAACTTGAGAAACATCAATTAAATTTACTTTATATCCAAATTGAGCAAATACATGAGCAATTCCATTTCCCATCGTTCCAGCGCCAATTACAGCAATATTTTTCATAATCTTTATTTTTAGTGGAACAAATATAATTAGAATAAAGAGTTACTCTTGATAAGTAATTAAATTAAGAGCAGGATTTTACAAACCTAGATCTTTTTAACCTTTCCCAGGCTTCATTCCACCAATGCTAGGTTTTGATGGGGAAATAGCTGGTTTTGATGGCACATTCGCTGGTTTTGGTGCGGGAGCTGAAATAACTGGCTTAGGACTGTTGGTAGGTTTTTGATTATTCGATGGAAAAGAAACATTGGTAGATGGCTTAACTCGATCTGGTTCCTGATTTGTTTCTGGTTTTTTATCTGGAACACTATTAGATTCGTTTCCGATTACTTCTTTACCACCTTCGCCATTGTTAACTGGTTCAAAATCCTTTCCGCTTCCATTTGTTCGATCTGATTCGACAGTTTGTGGATTGAAATCTTTGATGGTTCCATCTGGATTTGCATCGCGTGGTGTACTACCTAATAAACCTCCTTCGCCAAAAGTTCGAATATTATTATTTGGAAATGGGCGTTTGACATCGCGTAAAACTCTTCCTACAACAGGATTTGAAGGGGACGGAATTGGATTGGGAGTAATGTCTAAAAAACCATTGTCAAAAATACATCCTCTCATTTCTTCTTGCGTGATTCCCATTTGTTCACAGCGACGTCGCGCGGTCGTTTGACGATTTATATCCATGTCGTTCAACGTGAAGTGAACTCTTGGAAATGAACGGTCTGTGTAAGAAAGTGTTGAGCGACCAATACTATAATCGAACAAAGTTGTCAAATCGTTAATACGCCATTCTTCTGCAAAATCTTTCGCCAAGAATGCCAAGTATTCCTTTTCGGCAATTTGCGAACCTTGTGTTAAAGTCGAATTGCCAAAAGTTGAAAAAGAAGCATAAGCAGGTCTAAAACTATTTGTTCCACGTGTGTTGAAATCATCATTCATATTTCCATTTGCATTTCCTAGAAGACCTTCAAAATCACCTTGATCACAAGCGAAAATTTGAACAGTTAAATTTGCCAATTGCATTGCTCCGCTCATTCTACTATCGATAATCACAATCTCACCAGTGGGCCAAGAAACGATGTAATTTCTACCTTCCAAACGAACTGTCCCTCCATGAGGTAAAAAATAAGTTCTCCCTTGCAATTGAATAGGTTGTCCTTCTAAATGGAAAGGGGAATTACTGAAGCCGGGTTTATCTTCCGCATAATAACACAGTCGATCCCCAGCAACATTCATTGCAACTGCCGTATTCAAAGAGAAATTATCACTTTGAGATTTTTGTCGTATTTGAACTTCAAAATGATTTTTATTTGATTTAGCAAGTACAAACTCTCCGACAGTTTGAAAAGAATACGTTGCTTTATCAAACGAATTTAGATGTGGGTCGCCATAACTTCTACCAGTCAAACGCTCACAAAAACTATGATTTATAATTAGTTCAATTAGCGTCCAATTTTGAGTAGTTGTTGCAGCAGGATTGCGATTATTAGTTTGCACTGTAGTTAATAATTCTCTTCTTCTATCAATCGGAATCATAGTCAGCAATTCATAAGGAGTAAACTCCTCAGGAAAAGTACGATCTGGAATCGCCTCACCTTTGGATATAGAAACGAATGAATTTGCCAACCATTCCCCTCTGACAGGATCCCAACTTTGTAATTGTGATTTTAATCCACCAACAGAACTTTCTGTTTGAGCTAAAAGTGGGAGATTTAAAAAAACGAGTGAAATAAGAAAGTAAAGTTGTGCTTTCATAAGAATATTTTGTGAGTTTTTTATTTTACAAAAAACGAGCCAAATTAATCATTGAATTTATAACCAACACCTTTAACAGTAGAAATATGATGATTGCCAATTTTTTCTCTTAATTTACGGATATGGACATCGATTGTACGGTCACCTACAATAATGTCCGTTCCCCAAACTTTTTCTAAAATAAGTTCGCGTTTAAATACAACGTTGGGTTTAGAAACCAATAAAGCTAAAAGTTCAAATTCTTTTTTTGGTAATTGAATTTCTTTTCCATCTTGCTCTACCAAATATTTTTCACGATTGATTCTCAATTCTTTAATAAAATGACTTTCAATCGGTTTTCTGGATTCATTTCGGCGCAGTAAAGCATTTATTCTGCTAATTAAAACTTTTGGTTTTATAGGTTTCGTAACATAGTCATCTCCACCAGATTCAAGGCCAGCAATTTGACTATAATCTTCACTTCGAGCAGTTAGAAAGCAAATCAAAATAGCGTTGCTTTCAGATCCTGCTTTCAATTGTTCGCACACTTCAATTCCATCCATTCCTGGCATCATGACATCAAGTAAAATCAAATCGGGTTTTTCTTTTCTGACTTCTTCCAAACACTTTAGGCCATCACTTACAGCCCTAACTACATGATTTTCTTTTTCAAGATTATATTTAAGTATGTCACGAATATCCTCGTCGTCGTCAACAATTAAAATTGATGCCATGCTTTTAGTTTTAAAACAAATATAAAGCTTTCAATCAATAAAAAAATAATTAGAGTTTTATTCAAAGGGGAATCCATTAAAAATTCAAAAAAAATTATAAATAATAATTTAATACTCTAATAATACATATCTTTGACCTAGTAGTAGGTTAGGTTGATTGCCCGGAGCTTTGGACATTGTTCAAGGCTCTCGGTGTTTTTAAACGTTTTTTTTAATGAAAATAAAAGTGCTTTTAGCCGAAGACGATGTTAATCTCGGATTGGTTATTTCCGATCAATTAAAATCAGATGGATATGCTGTAAGTCTTTGTTGCGATGGTGTTGAAGCATTGCAACGATTTAATTCTGAAGATTTCCACCTGTGTGTTTTAGATGTAATGATGCCCAAAAAAGATGGATTCACGCTAGCGAAAGACATCCGAAAAATGAATGCTGAAATCCCAATACTTTTTTTGACAGCGAAATCCTTGACTGAGGATAAAGTACAAGGTTTTAATTCTGGCGGCGATGATTATTTGACAAAACCATTTAGCGTCGAAGAATTACAACTACGTATTAAAGCATTATTGAAACGAGTGAATATCAAAATGGGGACAGAAGAAGAAAAATTAATTCAATTGGGAATTTATTTATTTGACGTTGAGAACTATACTCTCAAAACGAATACTGATGTCAAAACCTTAACGAAAAAAGAAGCACATATTCTCAAAGTTCTTTATAAGTTCAAGAATCAAGTGGTTCCAAGAGAAGTGATTTTAAATGCCGTTTGGGGACAAGACGATTATTTTGTAGGTAGGAGTTTTGATGTATTTATTACGAAATTGAGAAAATATTTAAGCTTAGAACCTACTATTAAAATTTCAAATATTCACGGCATTGGCTTCAAATTTGAGATTAAGGAATGAGTCATTTTTTACTTCACATCGAAACCTGCACTAAAATGTGTTCGGTTGCTTTATCTGAAAATGGAATTTTAGTTGACTGCGTAGAAAACGATTCCGACAATTACATCCATGGAGAATACTTAACTGTTTTTATTGAGCAAATTTTAGCAAAAAACTATTTAATACCAGCCCAACTCGCTGCAATTTCTTTTTCTTCCGGTCCAGGATCTTATACAGGTTTGCGCATTGGTTTATCAGTCGCAAAAGGTTTGTGTTTTGCACTCTCCATTCCATTAATTTCAGTTTCTACTTTGAAAATTTTAGCTTTTTTAGGAAAAGAAAAACATCCAAACGTTACTCTTGTTCCGATGCTAGATGCAAGGAGAAATGAAGTGTACTGTGAGATTTTTGATTTTGAACTAAATAGTCTAAAACCTTTGTCAGCGGATATTCTCGAAGAGCAAAGTTATATTGAATTTGAACCTTTTGTTTGTTTCGGTGATGGTTCTAACAAAATGGAAGAACAATGGAAAGCGAGAAATATTAATTTCAATACATCAATTTCACTTTCTGCAAAAGGTCAGGTTGAATTTGCTTTCAAAAAATACGAGCAAAAGGATTTTGAAAACGTTGCTTACTTCACTCCTTTATACTTGAAAGAATTTGTAACTGGAGGTGGAAAATAGAAATTAAATGGCGCTAAAACATACTGTTGCGCACCAAAAAGTAGAATTTCCGCAATTATCAATTACTATCAGCTCTAAATTTTGCTCCGAACGCATCAAAGGATTCCGTTTGAAAAGCAGTAAATTATTCTTCAAATCAAATTCAATAGGATGCCATTTTCCTTCCACAAAGAGATGATACTCTTTTATTCCAGTTTGAATATCTGCAACTTTCCAAGTAAGTTTTTCCTTTATGATTAATGTATCTGTCGCTTTAAAATTTGAAGGGGAAATAACAGGGGAAATTGTATCTATTTTCACGGAAAAACTTCCCAAAAATTTAGACTCTGCCACTAATTTCCCATCAATTAATTTTGTACTCAAAGCACTATTGCCATTAGAATTAACGTTGATGTACTGTTTCTCTACAGGGAAATTTACAAGCGGATTTATGGTAACTTTTATGCCTTTTTGAATTGGCGTCCCAACTTCACCAATGCTCATTTTATCCAAATTGATTGTCTTTTTTAAAGGCTCGTAAAAAGTGTATTTCTGAATTTCAAATTGAACTTTAGAACCCTTAAAAAGGTAACTTGAATCGGGAACAAAAAAATCATTCCTATTAAAAAAAGATAACGATTTAACGGGGTTTTCGGCTAAAATTAAGAGTTTAAAACTATATTCAAAAGTGTTTCCGTTGACATCTTTTAAGACAATTTGCATTTTTGATGTATCCTTAATTTTTAGTGAAACAGCACCAATTTCTTCCATTTTGTATATTTCTAACGGATTGTGTTTATTACGAAACAACTTTTGAAACTTTTTTTTACTTACCTTATATTCATTGTAATCAATGTGATTGTTGACATAACGAGAATCGTCAAACGAAATGCGATTCACTTTTGATTGAAAAACTATAGCGTCGTTTTTAAACAATAAGTTCTCGTACAAACCGTAAGAAGTTCCACTTTTCCCTATCGGATCGGAACCATTGACCGCAAAAGCTAATTGCGCATTTGCTGGTAAAAAATCATTAGGCAAAACAATCAATTGATTTTGAATTAGAACACCTTTTTTCGTTTTTTCAATTTTTATCAATTTTGATTTTCCTGGAATTAGGTATCCATTTTCATCAACAGCATAAATTTTAAATGCATTTAAAACAGGTGGCAAGGTATCAATTACAGAAAAACCGTGGATCAATGGATTCATAGCAATCTCTGTTTTTGTGTCGCGAATTTCAAAGTGCAGATGTGGCCCAGTGGAATTCCCGCTATTTCCAGAGTAAGCAATCAATTGACCTTTTTTTACCTTAATCTGATCTTGCGTTAATTGCAAATCTAATTCGTTCAAAAATTGCTTTTGTTGGATCGGAATAACAAAGTCGTTAATTAATGTAGAAAAAATAGAACAATGGGCATAAACAGATGTCGTACCATTTGGATGATTGACATATAATACCTTACCATAACCACTTGGCGAAATACGAATGCGCGAAATAAAACCATTTTCCATAGCATGTATGGCAATTCCTTCCCTTCCATTTGTTCTAAAATCTAAACCCATGTGAAAATGATTTGGACGAACATCACCGAAAGTCGCACTTAATTCTAAAGGAATAGCCAAAGGAGAATGAAATTTGCTATCAATCGAAACATTTTGTCCGAAAGTGAATAAAATCGAACTAAAATAAAAAAGAAGAAGCGAGTAACAGCGCATTGGCAAAGTTAAGATTTTAAAAAAGCGTAAATTACAATCCAAAAAAAATAGTAGAAAAAGTGCAAATAAAGCAGAAGACTGATTGTTTTTTTTGGAAAAGAGGGGTTTTTACGAAATAAATTCAAAAATATATTTGCCTCACTTTTTGAACAGTTTGTCAGCTACAAAACAATTAAAAGTACATTAGCCTATTTGCTCAAAGGGCAAATAAGATAAAATTTGAAAAGAGGAATTTCCATATTGAAAGAAATATGAAATGAAATTTATGTAAAAAAAGATACAGGGGTTCAATGAACATTACGCAACCTACCAAGGAAACGATACTTGATTAAACCGAATAAAAGATGAATACTGCAAATTTTATAGTGAGCAAGTAGAAAATACTTTATCCTTAATAAGTAGGGTTTAGAATAAACATCGAAAGACAAAACTGACTTGAGATTGACGGATTTTAAAGATTATAATATAACCATCAAAATTAGCCTTAAATAAAAAGAAAAAAGCCCTGAGATTTAAACTAACACAAAGCAATCATCAAAAAGTTTCAAAATACCTTTCCAAAACTATTGCGTGTAAACTTAACAATGTTAACTTTGTGAAAAGTCAAAAAAAATGACCGAAAATATTCAAAAAAGTCTTACTGAAATCCTCAATAAAGTGAAATCTCTTCATGGTTCACTTTTAAATGAGCGAAAAAATAATTCTGATTTGGAAAACGAAATTCAACAACTTAGAACTTCTGGCCTTGAAAAAACAAATCACGTATTTTCATTAGAAACTGAAATTGAAACGTTACGTTCGGCTTTAGATTTGGCACAAAACAAAGTTGTTGAAGTTCCTATTCAAGTTGCTGGAAAACGCGAAGAGGAAATTGATGAACTTGTTAGAGAAATTGAACACTGTATTGAACAGCTTAAGCAATAGAAATGAATAAAATTTCATTGAAAATCACCATCGCGGGAAGAACTTATCCTTTGAATGTTTTGGAATCAGAACAAGAGAAAGTATTGAAAGCCGCTGATGATATTAACAAATCAATTGAATTGTTGAGCAAAAGCTATGCAGTTAAAGATACACAGGATTTATTGGCTATGTCTGCCTTGCAATTGATTTCACGTAATGTGGGTCAGAGTAAAACAGAAACAATCACAATTCCTGCGAACTATTCTTCCATAGAAGAATCTTTGGAAACGCTTTCTAAAGAAATAGATTCGCTCAATTAATCTCACAAGCATCCTTTAATGACTGTAAATTATTATTTAAATTAAACAGTTGTTTATTATGGAAATTATTATTGGATTATTAGTTGGTCTTGTAGGAGGTGGCGTTGCTTCTTTCTTCTTACAACAAACAGCACTAAAAAGTAAAAGTCAAAAGATTGTTAAAGATGCTGAATTAGAAGCTGAGAACATCAAAAAAGAACGCATTCTTCAAGCGAAAGAGAAATACTTGAAATTGAAAGAAGAACACGAGGCAAACGTAAAAGACCGTGAACGTAAAATGCAATCTAACGAGGATCGTGTTAAAGCTAAAGAGAAAACTTTGACTCAAAAGTTGGAAGAATTGAATCGAAAAGAAAAAGAAATCGAAAAGGTTCAATCCGAGTTTGAAACCAAACGTTTAGCACTTGACATTCGTACACAAGATTTAGATAAAATGCAACAAAAACAAGTTACAGAATTATCTAAAATCAGCGGTTTATCTACAGAAGATGCGAAATCTCAATTGATGGAAGCATTGAAAGATGAGGCACGCACAGGGGCAATGCAAACAATTAAAGAAATCACGGAAGAGGCAAAATTAAATGCTAACAAAGAAGCACGTAAAATTGTTATTCAATCCATTCAACGAGTTGCAACGGAACAAGCAATTGAAAACGCAGTTTCTGTATTTAACATTGAATCAGATGAAGTAAAAGGTAGAATAATTGGTCGCGAAGGACGAAACATTCGTGCTTTAGAAGCTGCGACAGGTGTTGAAATTATTGTAGATGACACGCCAGAAGCAATTATACTTTCTTGTTTTGACCCTATTAGAAGAGAAATTGCTCGTTTGTCATTACATCAATTGGTTTCCGACGGACGCATTCACCCTGCTCGTATTGAAGAAGTAGTTGCAAAAACAAAAAGACAATTAGACGAAGAAATTGCTGAAACTGGTAAAAGAACCTGCATCGATTTAGGAATTCACGGTTTACATCCAGAATTAATGCGCATGATTGGTCGCATGAAATACCGTTCTTCTTACGGTCAAAATTTATTGCAACATAGCCGTGAGGTTGCCAACCTTTGTGCAATCATGGCTGCTGAATTAGGTTTAAATGTTAAATTGGCTAAACGAGCTGGTTTATTACACGATATTGGTAAAGTTCCAGATGAGGAGCCAGAATTACCACACGCAATCTTAGGTATGAAAATAGCTGAGAAATTTGGAGAAAAAGGGGATGTCCTTAATGCTATTGGAGCCCACCACGACGAAATTGAAATGACAACGCTTATTTCGCCAATTGTTCAGGTTTGCGATGCAATTTCTGGAGCACGTCCTGGAGCACGTAGAGAAATAGTTGAGGCGTACATCAAACGTATTAAAGAACTAGAAAACCTAGCACTTTCCTATGAAGGAGTTCAAAGTGCTTATGCAATTCAAGCGGGTAGAGAATTGCGTGTATTGGTTGAAGCTGAAAAAGTAAGCGATCAACGTTCTGAAGAATTGTCATTTAATATATCTCAACGTATCCAGACTGAAATGACTTATCCAGGTCAGGTGAAAGTTACAGTAATTAGAGAGAAACGTTCTGTAAATTACGCAAAGTAAAAGCGAACATTTACAGGTTTGAAGTTGTTTTTAAATAAAACAATATGATACCGTCACTACTTATTGCGGGTCCGTGTAGCGCAGAAACAAGAGAACAAGTTTTAGCAACTGCTGAAGGGTTATGCGAACTTTCAATCGACTATTTCAGAGCAGGAATTTGGAAACCACGAACTCGCCCAGGAGAATTTGAAGGGATTGGAAATGATGCAATTCCTTGGTTGCAAGATGTTAAAACAAAATACGGATTAAAAATCTCAACAGAGGTAGCAAAAGCTGAACATGTAGAAGCTGTTTTAAAGGCAGGTTTTGATATGGTTTGGATTGGCGCACGTTCCACAGCTAATCCTTTTACGGTTCAAGAAATTGCAGAGGCACTGAAAGGAGTTGATATTCCAGTAATGGTGAAAAACCCTACGAATCCAGATCTAAAATTATGGATAGGTGCTATTGAACGTATTCAAAAGGCAGGAATAAAAGAAATTTCTGCAATTCACAGAGGCTTCTCTGTCTATGAAAAAATACGCTATCGAAATAATCCTAACTGGCAAATTCCAATAGACTTAAAACAAGAATTACCTTACATTCCATTAATTTGTGATCCTTCACACATAGGTGGAAGAGATTATTTGTTACAAGAAATCGCTCAACGTGCCTTCGATTTAAAATACGATGGATTAATGATTGAAACACATTGTTCACCACCACACGCTTGGACAGATGCAAAGCAGCAGATTACACCAGCGCAACTTTTAAGCCTTGTGCAATCATTAAAACTTAGAGGAAGGCAAGAAATTGACGAAGATGAGATTGTTGAACTACGTTCTCAATTGACCACCAAAGATGAGGAAGTAATTAGGATTTTAAGTGAAAGAATGGAGATTTCAGAACAAATCGGTAACTTCAAAAAAGCACATAATACCGTGATTCTTCAAAATAATCAATGGGAAGAATCATTGAGGAAAAATTTAGAGCGCTCCAAAATAGCTCAACTTTCACCCCAATTTTCCAATGATTTATTTCGACTAATTCATCAAGAATCTATTCGTATTCAAGCAGAAATACTTTCAGAAAAGAAAAATGAATAAACTAATTTCTCCATTCAACTACCAAGGAAAATTAAAAGTAAATAGTTCTAAAAGCTACGCTCAACGTGCTTTTATATTGGCTTTATTAGCAGAGGGAGAAACAATGATTTACAACTCAGGACAGTCAAATGATGTACTTGCTATCCAAAAGTGTATTTGTCAATTAGGTGCACAAATACTACCATTCAAAAATGGATTAAAAATAATTCCACCTGCCTCAAAATGTATAAAAAATGTTTCGTTAAATGTTGGAGAATCTGGTTTAGCCCTACGATTACTTGGAATCGTGTCCATTCTGTTTTCCCAAAATATCACTTTAACCGGTGAAGGATCTATTCTAAATCGTTCCCAAAAACAACTTATTGAAATCATTGAGCAATTAGGATTAGCTATAAAACACAATAATTTTAAATTACCCATTCAAATTACAGGATCAATAACTGAAAGGAAACTTGAAATTGATGCAAGTGGAGGCTCTCAAGTAATAAGTGGATTGCTCCTTACTTTGCCCTTAATGGAAAAAAACTCGTTAATAACCTTAAAAAAAATTACAAGTCTTCCTTACCTACTAATGACGTTAGAAATTATGAGTGACTTTGGGATTTATATTAAACCAAAGTTGGACGAGGAAATTTCAATTAAAGGAAAACAAAATTATCGTGGTTGTTCTTATTTTGTCGAAGGTGATTGGAGTGGCGCTGCAAATCATTGTGTTGGTGCAGCAATTTCTGGAAGTATAGAATTACATGGACTTAATCCCAATTCTCAACAAGCAGACAGAGCGATTTTAAGTGTTTTAAGTCAATTCGGTGCGAATATTTTGATTTCAACGTTACCAAATAATACAACTCAAATAATTACAATTACTGAAAGCATAGTAAAAAATCCATTTGAATTTGACTTAATTAATGCACCAGATTTATTTCCCATTCTTGCAATTCTTGCAGCTTCAGCGAAGGGAAAGTCACTTATTATGGGCACAAATCGCTTAGTCAACAAAGAATCAAATCGCTTAGAATCAGTGGTGAAAATGCTAACTGACTTTTCTGTAGAATTTGAAGTAGGTGAGAATCAAATAGCAATTTTTGGTACTGGAAAAATCACACCTGTGAATCCGATAAATTCTTTCAACGACCATCGTATTGCTATGGCAGCAACTATAGGAGCTTGCGTTTCAGATATTTCAATTTCTCTGTTTGAAACAGATTGTGTGAATAAATCTTACACGGAATTTTTTAATGATCTTAGTATTTAAAAACTAAACTGTTTTCTTAATAGGAATATTATTTAAATATTCATTCAAACTATCCATTTGAGATAATCCGATTTTGTTTTTTATTTTGTTTTTATATACCCTGACAGTCCCATCCGTTATTCCCTCGCTTAAGGCAATTTCTTTAGAAGGTATATTGTTTCTAAAATAAGTACACAAGGTAATTTCTTGATCAGTTAGAAATGAATGTTTTTTCTTTAAAGAAGTTGAAAATATCATTTTTTCAGAATCCGTATTGATATCGACGGTTTTTAAAGTAGATGTATGCTCTGAACTATTTACATACGTTACCTGATTTCTAAGTTTTATCAAAAGAGATGTATAATCTTTTTCTGAATTCTCTTCAAAAAGGATTAACTCATTCAGTAAATTAGATTCAATATCTTTATACTTTAAAACAAGTTGTTTTAATTCTTTAATTTCCTTTTCTTTAGATAGGACTACACCGTTTAATTTTGTTTCTAATTGAGTGCTTTTAAGTTGTGATTTTTTTATAATTCTTTTTTTTGCTATGGTTAATATATTCCTTCTTCGAATTAGAATGTAGGTTAATATTACCATCGATACTATTGAAAAAAAGAAAGCTAAAAAGGTAAACAATTCAAATATACTGAAGGAAATAATAGTAGCCATTTTTCTAATTTACGATTCTTAAAATTTCTTTTTTTGAAGATTAATGAAAAAAGCTTATTGCAAGTAGGTTGAAATTGTATAGAAATAGTGTGCTATTAGCTAAATATAGCGCTAAAAAATAACTTGTGTAATCTTTTAAAATAAAAAAAAATAAGACAAATTTTATCTATTTAGCTATCAGACGTTTAAGCCTTTAAAAAAAACGGACTCCAAATTCTCATCTGTATTGTTTTGTAAGCTTTAAAAGTTCGGCAAAAAGCTTTTTTTTTAAATCTTAATTACACTAATTAAAGCAAAAAAAAGCCCAATCTTTCGATTGAGCTTTTCAATATTTAAAATTTATCTATCAAGCTTCTAACAATTCATTATAAGCATCTTGAGATCCTACAATCATTTTTTGAAACTCACGAACGCCTGTACCAGCAGGAATTAAGTGTCCAACAATTACGTTTTCTTTTAATCCTTGCAAGTGATCAACTTTTCCTGAAATGGCAGCCTCGTTCAATACTTTCGTTGTTTCTTGGAAAGAAGCAGCAGAAATGAATGATTGAGTTTGAAGTGAAGCACGAGTGATACCTTGTAACAAAGGAGTTGAGGTAGCTGGAATTGCTTCACGAGCTTCAACTAATTGCTTGTCCTCACGTTTTAATCTTGAATTGTCATCACGCAAACGACGTACAGAAACTAATTGCCCTTTCTTCAATTCCGTAGAATCTCCAGCATCCTTCACGAACATCATTCCATAAAGAGCATCATTTGCTTCCATAATATCTGCTTTGTGAATTGATTGACCTTCCAAGAAACGAGTGTCTCCTGAATCAATAATTTCTGCTTTCAACATCATTTGGCGAACGATTACTTCAAAATGTTTATCGTTGATTTTTACCCCTTGTAAACGGTAAACCTCTTGGATTTCATTCACAATATATTCTTGTACTTTCGTTGGGCCTTCAATGTTTAGGATATCATTTGGCGTAATTGCTCCATCAGATAATGGTTGACCAGCTCGAACGAAGTCGTTTTGCTGAACCAATATATGTTTAGATAGCGATACTAAATATTTTCTCACTTCACCTAATTTAGATGTAATGATAATCTCTCTATTACCTCTTTTGATGATACCAAAAGCAGCAGTACCGTCAATTTCAGAAACAACAGCTGGATTTGATGGGTTACGTGCTTCGAATAATTCCGTTACACGTGGAAGACCACCAGTAATATCCCCTGTTTTACCAGCTAGTCTTGGAATTTTGACCAAGATTTCACCTGCTACTAAAGTATCTCCTTCACTTACTGAAATATGCGCATTTACCGGAATAGAATATTCACGTAATTTTTCTTTCGATTTCGAATCAATAATATGAATCGCTGGACTTTTCTTTTTGTCTCTCGTTTCAATAATTACTTTTTCAGTAAATCCTGTTTGCTCATCGACTTCTTCACGGAAAGTAATGTTCTCAATAATATTATCAAACACAACTTTACCAGAAACTTCAGCAACAATCAAGGCATTGTATGGATCCCATTTACAGATTACGTCACCTTTTTTGATTTTTGAATTGGCAGTAACAACTAATTCAGAACCATAAGGAACGTTAGCTGTCATTACAGTAATTCCTGTTTTCTCATCCGTGATTTTTAATTCAGCTGAACGTCCAACAACTATTACTTTAATTGTACCATCTGCATTTGTTTTCTCAATCGTTCTTAATTCGTCGATTTCGATTTTACCATTTGCTTTTGCTTTTAAATCCGAAATGTCTGCAATATTCGAAGCTGTACCACCCACGTGGAATGTACGAAGTGTAAGCTGAGTTCCTGGCTCACCAATTGATTGAGCAGCAACAACACCAACAGCATCTCCACGTTGAGCAAGTCTATGGTTAGATAGATTGCGCCCGTAACATTTAGAACAAACCCCTCTTCTCATTTCACATGTCAATACAGAACGAATCTCTACTTCATCAATTCCTGACTTTTCAATTATTTTACCAACATCTTCAGTGATTAATTCACCAGCTGCCACAACTAAAGTTTCAGTGTCAGGCAGGTAAACATCATGAACAGAAGTTCTACCTAAAATACGATCGTATAATGGTTCAACAATCTCGTCATTTTTCTTCAATGCAGTTGCAACAATACCTCTTAATGTCCCACAATCGTTGGAATTAATTACAACATCTTGCGCAACATCCACCAAACGTCTAGTTAAGTAACCAGCATCAGCGGTTTTTAATGCCGTATCCGCTAAACCTTTACGAGCACCGTGAGTTGAAATAAAGTATTCTAAAATCGATAATCCTTCTTTAAAGTTAGATAAAATTGGATTTTCAATAATCTCTTGTACAGATGCACCTGATTTTTGTGGCTTAGCCATCAATCCACGCATTCCAGATAACTGACGAATTTGTTCCTTAGATCCACGAGCTCCAGAATCAAACATCATATAAATTGAGTTGAATCCTTGACGGTCGGTTTTCAATTGATCCATCAATGTAGCTGTCAATCTTGAATTAGTATGTGTCCAAATATCAATGATTTGGTTGTAACGCTCATTGTTAGTAATAAGACCCATGTTATAGTTCATCATTACTTCTTTAACATCACCTTCAGCTTTAAGAACTAATTGTTCTTTCTCTTTCGGAATAATAATGTCATCCAAGTTGAAAGATAATCCACCTCTAAATGCCATTTCGTAACCTAATCCTTTAATATCGTCTAAGAATTGAGCAGTACGTGATGTTCCACATATTTTCAATACTTCACCAATAATATCTCTCAATGCTTTTTTCGTCAAGACGTCATTAATATAACCAACTTCTCTTGGAACTTTTTCATTGAATAAAATACGCCCACAAGTTGTCTCAATGATCATCAGTTCAGGAATACCTTCTTTGTTTAAATCATAAGATTTTACTTTTAAATGTGCGTGTAAATCTAATTTTTTCTCGTTGTAAGCAATAATTACCTCAGTTGGAGAATAAAAAATACTGCCCTCGCCTTTTACGATATCAGACTCAGTACTTTTCTTTCCTTTTGTGATGTAATACAAACCTAACACCATGTCTTGAGATGGTACTGCAATTGGCGCACCGTTAGCAGGATTCAGGATATTGTGCGAAGCAAGCATCAACATTTGCGCTTCCAAAATAGCAGCATTACCTAACGGTAAATGCACCGCCATTTGGTCACCATCGAAATCGGCGTTGAATGCCGTAGTTACTAATGGATGCAAACGAATAGCTTTTCCTTCTATTAATTTTGGTTGGAAAGCCTGAATACCAAGTCTGTGCAAAGTTGGTGCACGGTTTAATAAAACAGGATGACCTTTCAATACATTTTCTAAAATATCCCAAACAACAGGCTCTTTGCGGTCAACAATTTTCTTTGCCGATTTAACCGTTTTCACAATACCACGCTCAATCATCTTACGAATGATAAACGGTTTGTAAAGTTCCGCAGCCATATCTTTAGGTAAACCACATTCGTGTAATTTCAAATCTGGACCTACAACAATTACCGAACGAGCTGAATAATCTACACGTTTTCCAAGTAAGTTTTGACGGAAACGACCTTGTTTACCTTTTAATGAATCCGATAAAGATTTTAAAGCTCTGTTTGATTCTGTTTTTACCGCACTTGATTTTCTTGAGTTGTCGAACAATGAATCTACAGATTCTTGCAACATTCGCTTCTCATTACGCAAAATTACTTCTGGCGCTTTAATTTCGATTAATCGTTTTAAGCGGTTATTTCGTATGATTACACGTCTGTACAAGTCATTCAAATCGGAAGTTGCGAAACGTCCACCATCAAGTGGAACTAACGGACGCAATTCAGGTGGAATAACTGGAACAACTTTAACAATCATCCACTCAGGACGGTTATCAATTCGCGTTTGAGAATCTTTCATTGCCTCCACAACTTGTAGACGCTTCAACGCTTCGTGCTTTCTTTGAACAGAAGTTTCATGTTCTGCTTGATCTCTTAAAGCATAAGATAAATCCTCTAAATTCAATCTTTTAAGCAAATCATAAAGTGCTTCTGCACCCATTTTTGCAATAAATTTATTTGGATCTGAATCATCTAAATACTGATTATCCTTCATTGCAGGGTTATCAATAATATCTAAATATTCTTCCTCAGCAAGGAAATCCATTTTCTTTAGTGTCAAACCTTCTATTTCAGCAGTTGTTCCAACTTGGATAACAACATATCTTTCATAATAAATGATTTGATCTAACTTTTTGGTTGGTAATCCAAGTAGGTAACCAATTTTATTTGGTAAAGAACGGAAATACCAGATATGCGCAACTGGAACCACCAAAGAAATGTGACCCATGCGCTCTCTACGAACTTTTTTCTCAGTTACTTCTACACCACAACGGTCACAAACAATTCCTTTGTATCGGATTCTTTTGTATTTACCACAGTGACATTCGTAATCTTTTACTGGTCCAAAAATACGTTCACAAAATAAACCATCACGTTCAGGTTTATAAGTTCGGTAATTAATAGTTTCCGGTTTCAATACTTCACCACTTGAATTCTCCAGAATAATTTCTGGAGAAGCCAATGATATGGTAATTTTATTGAAGCTGTTTTGCTTTTTTGGTGTTTCTTTTTTGAAAGCCATTTTTTATAACGATTTCGTTTACAAATTCAATTAATCCATGCTTACATTCAAGCAAAGCCCTCTCAACTCATGCAACAATACGTTGAAAGATTCAGGAATTCCTGGTTCAGGAATATTGTCGCCTTTCACTATTGCTTCGTAAGCTTTCGCACGACCTGTCACGTCATCTGATTTTACAGTTAAGATTTCTTGTAGGATATTAGCTGCACCAAATGCCTCCAATGCCCAAACCTCCATCTCACCAAATCTTTGACCTCCAAACTGCGCTTTACCACCTAAAGGTTGTTGCGTAATCAAAGAGTACGGTCCGATTGAACGAGCATGCATTTTATCATCAACCATGTGAGATAATTTCAACATGTAGATAACACCTACAGTTGCAGGTTGATCAAAACGTTCACCGGTTCCACCATCATGAAGGTAAGTTTTACCTGATTTAGGAACACCTGCTTTTTCCGTCCACTCATCAATTTCGCTTGGTTTTGCACCATCAAAAATCGGAGTTGCAAACTTCACACCTAGTTTTTCACCAGCCCAACCAAGAACTGTTTCATAAATCTGACCTAAGTTCATACGAGACGGTACACCAAGGGGATTTAATACGATATCAACTGGAGTTCCGTCAGCTAAGAAAGGCATATCTTCGGCACGAACGATATTGGCAACAATACCCTTATTTCCATGACGTCCAGCCATCTTATCTCCTACTTTCAACTTACGTTTTTTCGCAACATAAACCTTAGCTAGTTTCACAATTCCTGCAGGAAGTTCATCCCCAACTGAAATATGGAACTTACGACGTTTATAGTTTCCTAAAATATCATTTGATTTGATATTAAAGTTGTGAATTAAACGGCTTATCAATTGATTTATCGGGGTATCTGCAGTCCAATTCAAAGGATTAACGATAGAATAATCTAGAGCAAATAATGCTTTGTGGGTAAACTTCGTTCCTTTTTTAATCAACTCTTCTTTAAAGTTATTGAAAACTCCTGAAGATTTATTTTCACCTAAAATCAATAATAATTTATCAACTAATTTCTCTTTCAAATCAGCAAAGTCTTTTTGATACTCAGCGTCAATTGTTTCCAAAACTGGTTTGTCTTGATTTTTAGATTTTCTGTCTTTTATCGCTCTTGAGAACAATTTTTTCTGAATAACAACACCTCTCAATGATGGACCAGCTTTTAAAGAAGCGTCTTTCACATCACCTGCTTTGTCACCAAAGATAGCACGTAATAATTTCTCTTCTGGAGACGGATCAGTTTCTCCTTTAGGAGTAATTTTTCCAATTAAAATATCACCTTCTTTGATTTCAGCTCCGATACGAATCAATCCATTTTCGTCCAAGTCTTTGGTTGCTTCTTCACTTACGTTTGGAATATCAGAAGTTAATTCTTCCATTCCACGTTTTGTGTCGCGCACTTCCAAAGAATATTCATCAATATGAATAGACGTAAAGATGTCATTACGAACTACTTTTTCAGAAATAACAATTGCATCCTCAAAGTTGTAACCTTTCCAAGGCATAAATGCTACTTTCAAGTTTTGTCCAAGTGCTAATTCACCTGCTTGAGTTGCGTAACCTTCACATAATACTTGCCCAGCTTCTACTCTATCACCTTTTTTCACTATTGGTTTCAAGTTGATACAAGTACTTTGATTTGTTTTTTGGAATTTCGTCAAAGGATAACGGCTTACTTCACTGTCAAAGCTTACCAATTTATCTTCAGCTGTCCAATCATAACGAATAATAATTTCGTTCGCATCTACATATTCAACAACACCAACACCTTCCGAATTAATTAAAACACGTGAATCTCTTGCTACCAATCTTTCTATTCCAGTTCCCACAATTGGAGAATTTGGACGAAGTAATGGTACTGCTTGACGCTGCATGTTAGATCCCATCAAAGCGCGGTTGGCATCATCATGCTCCAAAAATGGAATAGAAGATGCTGCTATTGATGCAATTTGGTTCGCTCCAACATCCATTAAATGAAGGTCTTTTGGAGGTAGAACAGGGAAGTCGCCTTCAAATCTAGCTTTCACTAAATCTGACAAGAAATTTCCTTTGTCATCAATAATTGCATTTGCTTGTGCGATTGTTTTTGAATCTTCTTCCTCAGCAGCTAAATAGATAGGTTCCTCATGAAGAGAAACTTTACCATTTACAACTTTACGGTAAGGAGTTTCTATAAATCCAAGTTTATTAACTTTTGCAAACACACACAAAGAAGAAATCAAACCAATGTTTGGACCTTCTGGCGTTTCGATTGTACAAAGACGACCGTAATGTGTGTAGTGAACATCACGTACCTCAAAACCAGCTCTTTCTCTAGATAAACCGCCTGGCCCTAGAGCAGACAATCTTCTTTTGTGAGTTACCTCAGAAAGTGGATTCGTTTGATCCATAAACTGGGATAGCTGATTCGTTCCGAAGAATGAATTGATTACGGACGATAATGTTTTAGCGTTAATTAAGTCAATCGGTGTGAAGACCTCGTTATCACGAACATTCATACGCTCACGAATAGTTCTAGCCATTCGAGCTAAACCTACACCAAATTGAGAATATAATTGCTCACCTACTGTTCTAACACGACGATTTGATAAGTGGTCAATATCATCAATATCAGCTTTCGAATTAATTAACTCGATAAGGTATTTAATGATTTTTAGAATGTCATTTTTAGTCAATACTCTTGACGTTTCAGAACTTTCTAAACCTAATTTCTTGTTAAGTCGAAAACGTCCAACTTCACCTAAATCGTAACGCGCATCTGAGAAAAACAATTTATCAAATACACTTTTTGCAGTTTCGTAATCGGGTGGATCTGCGTTTCTTAATTGACGGTAAATGTGTTCAACCGCTTCTTTTTCAGAGTTTGAAATATCCTTTTGAAGCGTATTATAGATTATTGTATAATCAGTAGAATTAGCATCTTCTTTGTGTAAAATCAAAGATTTCGCACCAGAATCTAGTATTGCTTCTAAATGATCATCGGTAACAACAAGTTCTCTATCTAAGATTACTTCGTTACGCTCAATCGATACTACTTCTCCAGTATCTTCATCAACGAAATCTTCAATCCATGTTTTAAGAACTCTAGCAGCAAGTCGACGACCAACTAATTTTTTAAGATTTGCTTTACTTACTTTCACTTCATCAGCAAGACCAAAAATCTCTAAGATATCTTTGTCTGTTTCGTATCCAATAGCACGAAACAAAGTAGTTACAGGCAATTTTTTCTTTCTATCAATGTAAGCATACATGATATTATTGATATCTGTTGCAAATTCAATCCAAGAACCTTTAAAAGGAATGATTCTCGCAGAATACAACTTAGTACCATTAGCATGACGGCTTTGTCCGAAGAAAACTCCAGGTGATCTGTGTAACTGAGAAACGATAACACGTTCAGCACCATTTACAACAAATGAACCTTTCGGTGTCATATAAGGGATTGTCCCTAAATAAACGTCCTGAACAATTGTTTCAAAATCCTCATGTTCTGGATCGGTACAATATAATTTTAATTTAGCTTTTAAAGGAACACTATAAGTTAAACCTCTTTCGATACATTCCTCTATAGAATATCTAGGTGGATCGATAAAATAATCCAAGAATTCTAAAACGAATTGATTACGAGTGTCAGTGATAGGAAAGTTTTCAGCGAAAACTTTAAAAAGTCCTTCACTATCTCTATTTTCAGGAGTTGTTTCTAATTGAAAAAACTCTCTAAAAGATTTAAGCTGAATTTCCAGAAGATCTGGGTATTCAAATTGATTTTTGCTTGAAGCAAAATTAATTCGAGTTGAATTATTTGATGTTGCCAAGGCTTTATTTTTTTAGGTTATTGTATTCTTTGTAACTAGATAAATGCTTAAAAACAGAACAAGGCATCTGCAAAAATGCGATGCCTGTTCTGTATATGAAGGGGAAAATTACTTAACTTCAACCTCTGCTCCAGCTTCAACTAAAGACTTTCTAAGCCCTTCAGCTTCGTCTTTAGAAACTCCTTCTTTCAATGTAGAAGGTGCAGCGTCAACTAAATCTTTAGACTCTTTCAAACCATTACCAGTTAACTCTTTAACAAGTTTAACAACTGCTAACTTGTTAGGTCCACCAGCTTTAAGGATTACGTCAAACTCAGTTTGCTCAACTACTTCTTCTTCAGCAGCTCCTCCACCTGCAACCATAATGGCAGCAGCAGCAGCTGGTTCGATTCCGTACTCATCTTTAAGAATTGTTGCCAATTCATTTACTTCTTTAACCGTTAGGTTTACTAATGTTTCTGCAATTTGCTTTAAATCAGCCATTTTATTTTAATTTAAAAAGGGTTTAGTAATAAAAAATTATGCTCTTTCTTCGAGCGTTTTAAGGAGACCAGCGATTTTGCTTCCAGCTCCTTTAAGACCAGACAATACATTTTTAGCAGGACTTTGTAATAATCCGATGATTTCTCCAACCAATTCTTCCTTGCTTTTCAAGTTTTCAAGAACTGATAATTGATTATCACCAATAAATACTGCTTCGTCGATATATGCTCCTTTTAAAATTGGTTTAGCATTTTTCTTGCGAAAATCTGCAATCAATTTTGCTGGTGCATTTGCAACTTCACTGAACATAACTGAAGTAGATCCTTTAAGTGTTTCTCTCAAATCACCGTAATCTTTTCCTTCAACACGATCCATTGCTTTTTCTAACAAAGCATTTTTAACTACACGAAGTTGAATGTTTGATTGAAAACATTTTCTACGTAATGAGTTAATTGAGTCTACTGTTAATTCTGCAGTGTCTGTTAAATAAACGATATTATTTGCTTGTAAATCAGCAGTTAAATCATCTATGTACTTTGCTTTTTCTTCTCTTGTCATTTTCTTAAGTATTAAGCATTAACAGACTTAGCGTCAATTTGAATACCTGGACTCATAGTTGCGCTTAGATAAACACTTTTAATGTAAGTTCCTTTAGCCGCAGACGGTTTTAACTTAAGTAATGTTTGGATTAATTCACTCGCGTTTTCACGAATTTTATCTCCTTCAAAACTAACTTTACCAACTGAAGAGTGAATGATACCGTATTTATCAACTTTAAAGTCAATTTTACCAGCTTTCACTTCTTGTACTGCTTTTCCAACTTCCATTGTAACTGTTCCTGTTTTTGGATTAGGCATTAAACCACGAGGTCCTAAAATACGACCTAATGCACCTACTTTACCCATTACTGATGGCATTGTTATAATAACGTCTACTGAAGTCCAACCTGCTTTTATTTTAGCAATGTAGTCATCCAATCCAACGAAATCAGCTCCAGCTTCGATTGCTTCAGCTTCTTTGTCTGGCGTACACAAAACAAGAACTTTAACATCTTTACCTGTACCATGAGGGAGGGCAACTGTACCTCTTACCATTTGGTTTGCTTTTCTAGGATCAACTCCCAAGCGAACACAAATGTCAACGGAAGCATCAAATTTAGTGGTTGAAATACCTTTTACCAAATCGCATGCTTCTGACAGAGAGTAAGTTTTTGACAAATCAAATTTTGCCAAAATCTCTTTTCTTTTCTTTGAAACTCTTTTCATAACATTAATTATTTGGATTTTGGTGCTTCACCACCTTTAATTGTAACTCCCATACTTCTTGCAGTGCCTGAAACCATTCGCATTGCTGCGTCAATTGTAAAACAATTCAAATCAGGAAGTTTATCTTCTGCTATCAAGCGAATTTGATCCCAAGAAATGGAAGCAACTTTTACTCGATTTGGCTCAGACGAACCTTTTTTAATTTTAGTGTGTTCAATAATCTGAACAGCTGCTGGGGGAGTTTTTAAAACAAATTCAAAAGATTTATCACTGTAAACAGTGATAACAACTGGAACAACTTTCCCCATTTTGTCTTGCGTTCTAGCATTAAACTGCTTACAAAACTCCATGATGTTCACTCCTTTTGCTCCTAATGCAGGACCAATTGGCGGTGATGGGTTAGCTGCACCACCTTTGACCTGTAATTTGATCAATGCTGCTACTTCTTTAGCCATATATATTTAATTTGTGTAGTCAAACGTGAGTAATTAATGGGAAGCTTTAATCATCTTTCTCACTCCTACGGTTAATACAATTTATCCTTCTTTCTCAACTTGCATGTAACTTAACTCAAGAAGATTTTTCCTACCGAAAATTTTAACCATAACTTTCAATTTCTTTTTATCTTCATTGATTTCGTCAACTAGACCTGTGAAATTATTAAATGGTCCATCAATTACTTTAACAGATTCTCCAATAACGAAAGGTATTTTTAATTCCTCTTCATTTTCAGCTAATTCATCTACTTTTCCAAGTATTCTATTTACTTCAGCCAAACGCATCGGAACTGGCTCTCCTCCTTTTACAGCACCTAAAAAGCCTATAACATTTGGAATTCCTTTTATAACGTGTGAAACCTCTCCTACTAGCGCTGCTTCTATTAGCACGTAACCAGGAAGAAAAGCTTTCTCTTTGTTTACTTTTTTACCATTTTGAATTTTAAAAACTTTCTCCGTAGGTATTAAGACTTGATTTACGTAGTCGTTTAATTTCATTCTAGTGATTTCCAACTCAAGGTATTCCTTCACTTTTTTTTCTTTCCCGCTTACCGCGCGAACGACATACCATTTTTTAACTATTTCGCCCATTTTTATTTCTTAGAAAGTTCCGTAAATAAATCCAATTAATCCTTTCCATAGAGAATCAGCTTCTCCAGAAATACCGAAGATATAATCCATTAAGAAAATAATAAGCGAAATCAAAACTGAGGATACAACTACAAGAATTGTATTGTTTTGTAACTCTTTCCAGGTAGGCCAAGTAACATTATGAACCATTTCATGGTATGTATCTTGGAAATATGTTCTAATTTTTGACACGTACGTTGTATTTTTTTTGTGCACGGGCGGTAGGATTCGAACCCACGACCAATGGTTTTGGAAACCACCACTCTACCAGCTGAGCTACACCCGTCTAAAAAGGGGAGTTTTATTAGAACTCCCCTTGTTTAAATCTATAATTTTGTAATCTTAAGCTATAATTTCAGTAACTTGACCAGCGCCTACAGTTCTACCACCTTCACGGATAGCGAAACGTAAACCTTTATCCATTGCTACTGGAACAATCAATTTAACAGTGATTGTAACGTTATCGCCTGGCATAACCATTTCACGACCGTCAGTTAAAAAGATTTCACCTGTAACGTCCGTTGTTCGGAAATAAAATTGAGGACGATATTTATTATGGAATGGTGTGTGACGACCACCTTCTTCTTTCTTCAATACGTATATTTCAGCTTTAAACTCTTGGTGAGGTTTAACAGATCCTGCTTTACAAATAACCATACCACGCTTAATTTGAGATTTTTCAATACCTCTCAATAATAAACCAACGTTGTCACCTGCTTCACCACGGTCAAGGATTTTACGAAACATCTCAACACCTGTTACTGTGGAAGTCAATTTCAATTCACCCATCCCTAAGATTTCAACACCTTCACCTGAGTTAATAACTCCTGTTTCGATACGTCCTGTTGCAACTGTACCACGACCTGTAATCGTAAATACATCTTCAACTGGCATTAAGAAAGGCTTGTCAATATCACGTGGGGGAAGTTCGATATAAGTATCTACTGCTTCCATTAAATCTTCAATAGCTTTAACCCATTTCTCTTCACCATTCAATGCGCCTAAAGCTGAACCTTGAATAACTGGAGCGTTGTCGCCGTCATAATTGTAGAAAGAAAGTAATTCACGTACTTCCATTTCAACTAATTCTAATAATTCTTCATCATCAACCATATCCACTTTATTCATGAATACAACTAAACGAGGAACACCAACTTGTTTTCCTAAAAGGATGTGTTCACGAGTCTGTGGCATTGGGCCATCAGTTGCAGCAACAACTAAAATAGCACCATCCATTTGAGCAGCACCTGTAACCATGTTCTTTACATAATCCGCGTGACCTGGACAGTCTACGTGAGCGTAATGACGTACAAGCGTTTCATACTCAATGTGAGATGTGTTAATAGTGATACCACGTTCTTTTTCTTCAGGAGCATTGTCAATTGAAGAGAAATCACGAACTTTTGCTAATCCTTTAGAAGCTAATACGCTTGAGATAGCTGCTGTTAACGTAGTTTTACCGTGGTCAACGTGACCGATAGTACCAATGTTAACGTGCGGTTTGGAACGGTCAAAATTTTCCTTAGCCATTTTTGTTATTTGTTACTTAGTTAATAATATACTTATTCTTATAATAGATCCAATGTTCGGATATACTTCTTTTTTATCTAGAGCCAATGACGAGATTTGAACTCGTGGCCTCTTCCTTACCAAGGAAGCGCTCTACCCCTGAGCTACACCGGCGCTCATTTTTTTGAAAGTGAGCGGGAGACGAGACTCGAACTCGCGACGTTCAGCTTGGAAGGCTGAAGCTCTACCAACTGAGCTACTCCCGCTTTTAACCTTTCTGTGGGGGCGGATGGACTCGAACCAACGATACCTTACGGTGACAGATTTACAGTCTGGTGCAATAGCCACTATGCGACACCCCCAATATTTCCTGAGCCGATGGAGGGATTCGAACCCCCGACCAGCTGATTACAAATCAGCTGCTCTGGCCAACTGAGCTACATCGGCGAAAAATATTAATACAACAAATAAAGAACTTGTCTCCCTAAAACTTTGTTTTTTGGGAATGCAAATGTATGAATCTTTTTTTTATCTCAAAGAATTTTTTTAAAATTATTTTGTTTTTTTATATTTGGTCAATTTTTGAAGTTTCTTGCTGAATAAAATATCTAATTTTGGATGCTTTGAAAAATAAAATTGCCATTGTTACGGTTTCAAATGATTTAACGACAGACAATCGTGTTAGTAAGACATGCAACGTATTGATTGAAAGTGGTTTTCGTGTTGTACTAATTGGTAGAAAACGAAAAAATAGCAGTGAATTAAGAGCGCGTAATTATACCTGTAAGCGGTTAAATTTATGGTTTGATAAAGGCGCACTGTTTTATGCGGAACTGAACATTAGATTGTTCTGCTTTTTAGTTTTTGCTAAAGTTGATCTGCTTTTCGCTAATGATTTGGACACTTTACCTGCCGCTTTTCTTGCTTTTAAACTGAAAAAGGGAACAAAAATCATCTATGACTCACATGAATTATTTACTGAAGCACCCGAATTAGAAGGGCGAAGAGCGAAAAAAGTCTGGGAACGAATTGAAAAGCTCATTTTCCCTAAACTGAATTACATAATAACAGTGAATGATTCAATTGCCGCAATTTTTGAAAAAAAATACCAAAAATCAATCGTTGTTGTTCGCAATGTTTCTGAAAAACTTATTTGGGAGAAATCAAAAACGAAAGAAGAACTTGGAATTCCTAACGGTAAACGTTTAATTATCATTCAAGGTTCTGGGTTGAATGTTGACCGAGGAATTGAAGAATCAATTTTAGCCATGCAATTTGTTCCCGACGCTATTTTATTAATTGTAGGTGACGGTGATGTTATTCCAGAGGCTAAATTTTTAGTCAAAAAGAATCAGTTAGATGCAAAGGTTTTGTTTTTTGGTAAAAGACCTTACTTTGAATTGATGCAATTTACAAAGTTGGCAGAAATTGGTCTTGCGCTGGATAAACCTAAATCATTGAATTACCGTTTTGCGCTTCCTAACAAATTGTTTGATTATATTCAAGCGCATACGGTCGTGATTTGTTCTAACTTAATTGAAATTCAAAACATTGTTGAAAAATACGATATTGGCGTTTCGATAGACGAAATTACGCCCGAGTCAATTGCAAAAGCGATTAATAAATTACTTTCTAATTCTGAAAAATTAAATCATTTTAAAGAGAATTGTAAAAAAGCAGCAGAAATGGAGAATTGGGAAAATGAAAAGGGGAAGTTGAGAGAGTTGATTGAAAAAGTAAAATCAGAGGGAAACGGAAACTAAAAGTCAAAAATCGAGATTGGAAAATGGAAAAAGTCGAATAAAGGTTTAAAGACCGAAATGAAACTGTAGTTTCCTCCATTAATTTGGGAAGGGATTAAGGAGAAATATTGATCGACCCGCCCAAGAAAATTTACAGAAAAATATATTTCTACTCCTAAAAAAGTCCACCTGTTTATTTCTTACTTTTAAGATTAATAGTAAGCAATTTAAATTTTAGCTATTTACAAATAGAATATTATATTCTTTACAAAGATTTAAATTCGAAGAGTGATTTATTCTCCCTTCTTGAAGAATAAGGGAACTAATTCAAAATCTTAATTTTTCTAATTGAAACAACTTGTAAGCATCAAACATTCGCAAAGTAAAAAAACCTTTTTTTAAGCAAAAAGTTAAAATTGGTAAGGAAACAAATGATAAAGAAAAAAAGAAATTCAAAACTGGATTTTTTTTGATTCGGCGGTGAACGACAAGTAATTTTATGTTTTTTGTAAAATCTTCATCACCACCAACGATTTCTACAACCTTTAAAAGGCTTTTTAATCCTTCATTTGTTTTATTTAAAAAAGTTGTATTATCATCAAGATTTTTATTCAAAACAGGGTTGTCAATATGATTGATTATGTAACCATGCTGGTTGAGTTCGAACCCAAATAATGTGTCTTCGTGTCCATATCCTAAAAGCGTTTCATTAAATTTAACTTGCTGAAGGATGTCTTTTCGGACAATAAAATTATTGGTTTTAAATCCCAAAGAAGGATTTTTTAATCTTTCTGAAAGCGATTTGCTTTCACGCACGACGCTGTATTTCCATCTAAGAAAGTAATTTCTGGCAGGTTTTTCTTCTTGGTAAATACTTGCTCCACATAGAACAGTTATTTCATTTTTTGCTATTTCTTGAAGATAATCAGTTAAAAAGGTGTTAGAAATAATTTGCGAATCTCCATCGATAAACAACAAAAAAGGCATAGTCGCGTATTCTAAAAATTGATTTCGAATACATGCTCTGCCTTGATTCTTTTTGTTTTCTATGTAAGTTATTTTGGTCGATAAGACGGAATTAATTTCCTTTACTTCTGAATTAGAGCAATCGTCAATAACAATGATTTCAATTTTGTTGGGTGATTTTTGTCCTTGCTCATAAAGTGCGTTTACTAAGTCACAAACATCCGAATTATAAACAGGAATACAAACAGTTATCATTTTCAGTAAACTGAAAAACTAAGCCATTGTGCTTGGTGTACCAAAATTCATTGGTGGAAATCCCGCCTGTGGATCATCAATCGTTCCAAAAGTTTGTTCGTACTTACTAATATTATCTGCCAACGCTTGTAAAAAACGTTTTGCATTTTGTGGTGTCATTAATACGCGCGAACGAACTTTTCCCTTAGGCATTCCTGGCATCACTTGGATAAAATCACAAACAACCTCAGCAGGTGAATGTGTAATAATTGCTAAATTTGAGTAAATTCCTAAAGCGATTTCTTCAGAAAGTTCGATGTTCATTTGTTTTTCTTCGTTTTCCATTATTTCTTGTTTTTTAAGATTTTATAAGGCTATTTCTTGTTCTTCAAAGCGAATATTGTGTGATTTTAACTCTTCCAAAATTGGTTCGTAAATTTCTGAATTAATAGGTAAAGTTACTCCTTTTTCGAGTAGTTGACCTTTCAAAATCATTTTCGCAGCAATCGCAATTGGCAAACCAACCGTGTTCGACATTGAAGTATAAATTTGATCTTCTCCAACGTTAATCATTGAAGAAATAATCTTGTACTCTTTCCCTTCTAGTTGGTATTCAAATTCGTGATACATTACCAGCATGTCTTTATCGCCTTCCTCCAATTTCCATTTACTTGCTAATAATTTCTCTAATAATTGCGCAGGACTTGCATTTTCAATTCCGAAGTCAGTATCAATTTCAAAAATCCCTATCGATTGAAACAAGGGGTATAAATTCATACGATCTTGACGTAAAAATAATTTTAGCTTATCTTCAACGGATAAATTTCGATTGTAAGGCAAAAAGGCATTTACGAAAGTTCGTGGCGTTAAATCTTCGGAATTTGCCATTTTGTAGGTGTCATCTGTCATTCCTAATTCGATAAAAATATCCCAGCCTTGACAATAGTTCGGTCTTCGCAAAGTTCCTCGGTAAATAGTTGGGATATCTTCAATACCATACGTTTTGCGGTAAGATAACGAATCGCGATTGGCATAACCATCAAATTCTCCGTAAGACCCAATTGAAAAACGCTCGGTTCTGCTAAATAATCGGTTATAAGGAATGTATTTGTATTCATCGTTTTGTTTAAAACAGGCAGCACCTCCCTGCCCTGCTAGAATTACATTTCTAGGATTCCAAGTGAATTTATAATGCCAAGGATTTGTGTCACTTTCTGGAGCCATCAAACCACCACAAAAAGATTTAAAACTCGTCAGAACTCCCCCTTTATTTTGAATTCCATGAATGACTTTCATTGCGCTCATGTGGTCGATTCCTGGATCAACACCAATTTCATTCATTATAACAATTCCTGCTTCTTTTGCTGAAGTATCCAATGCACGCATTTCGGGAGAAATATAAGAAGGTGTGATTAAATTTACACGCAAATCGATACAATCTTTAGCAACTTCCACATGAAATCGAGCTGGAAGCATGGAAATTACTAAATCAGCATCCCCGATTATTGGTCTTCGTTCGTGCGGATTTAGCGCGTTAAAAGAAAGTGCTTCTGCGTTTGGATTATTGTTGATTTTACTTTTTACTAATTCAATATCTTGATCGACGATTTTTAAGTGCCAATCGTTTTCTTTTGCAATCGACAATAAATATCGAATCATAGAAGAAGCTGACAATCCCGCGCCAAGAATTAAGATGTTTTTCATTTTATTCATTTTAATTTTTTTAGAAAATCAAGGGTTCAAATTGCAAAATTTTCCGCGCCAAAAGTAACTAATTAATTGCTCTGACTTAAAATACAATTTCAGATTTCGTTAAAAATAAAACCAAGTTAAAATTCTAATTAAAAGATTGAACATGCCAAAAGAACAAAAAGCTGTTAAAAATGTCATTTGGATAATGTAATGATTAATTTTACACCCGCATGAAAAAAACATTTTTACAAAAATTACTAGACCTATTTTTTTCTATGAAAAGTATGTCTTTGGCTTTGATTGCTTTCCTTGTCGGAATCGGAGCTGCGACTTTTATTGAGTCACTTTATGGGATTCAAAGCGCAAAAATCATTATTTACAACGCTACTTGGTTTGAACTTTTGTTGTTGTATTTATCATTAAATCTAATCGCAAATATTTACAAGCACAACATGTTTAAGCGTGAAAAAATTGCGATGCTAACATTTCACCTTTCTTTTATTGTTATTCTGATTGGCGCTAGTGTCACTCGTTACATTAGTTTCGAAGGTTTGATGGTGATTGGCGAAGGAAAAAGCGCTGAATTTATATACACTTCAGATCCTTATTTATTGACTTATCTCGAAAATCCAAAGACAAAATCAAGTAAAATTGACGCAACTAAACGTTACATGTCTGTCATCACGGATAATTATTTTAAAGACGAAATTCAGATTGACACCAAAAATATTTCTGTGGAATATGTCGATTTTCAGACAAAAATGATTGACACTTTTGTAATCAATAAAAAGTTTAAAACAAGTGCTTTAGAATTAGTTACAGACGGAATGAAATCGAATTACTTGTGCGAAAATGAACTTTTTATGGTGGGAAATATTCCGCTTTCATTCAATAAAAAAATAGCAGCCCCAGGAATTGAAGCTCGAAGTGTGGGCGATTCCGTTCAGATAAAAACATTCCTTCCAGTTCGTTATTTACCCATGACAGAAATGCAAAAAGCGCGTCAATCAGGATTAGCTGTATCCGATTCTTTGTATAAAAAAGTTCCATCAAATAAATGGGTTACTTTTAAAACCAAGACCTTATACCAAGTTGGAAATCAACAATTTGTTTTTAAACAAAAAATTAATAACGCAAAAAAAATATTGGTTTCCTCTGGAAATAAAAAAGAAGGTTCAGATTATTTGACTGTAAAAGTAACCGACGGAAAAAGTACTAAAACGGTTCGCCTAGAAGGTGGAATGGGTGCAATTCCAACACCTGTTCGCTTTGATTTGAATGGTGTCACTTGCCAATTAGAATATGGTTCTATTAGAAAACCAATGCCGTTTTCAATTGCTTGTCGCGATTTCCGTTTAGACAAATATCCAGGTTCGGAATCTCCCTCCTCTTTTGAAAGTGATCTATCAATTGCAGACACGGAGAAAAAATACAAACGCGACCAAACTGTTTTTATGAATAATGTGATGGATTACAGAGGTTACCGCTTTTTTCAATCGAGCTATAATTTGGATGATCCTTCAACACCTGAAAACGAAGAAGGTACAAAACTGAGTGTAAATCATGATTGGTGGGGGACAAACATTACTTACGTAGGTTATCTATTGATGGCAATCGCAATGATTCTATCGCTTTTTGCACCTGTTGGAAGGTTTCAATTCTTAAATGAACGCTTGTCAATTTTAAAAGGTAAAAGAAAACAATTGCTATTCATTTTAATTCTACTGTGTGCCAATTTTTCAAGTAATGCGCAAAATCAACACAACGAGCACGACGGACACGACCATTCTGGGCACGACCATTCAGAGCACGACCATTCAGAGCACGCACATGCCGAAGAACCAAAAGTAAAGAAAGAAGCACATGTTCATCCTTCGAAAGGTATTTTCAGAATCGTTTCGGAAGATCATTCAGAAAAAATTGCCTCTCTTTTAGTACTCGATTACGATGGTAGAGTTGTCCCTTTCCATACTTTATGTGATCAATTATTGCGTAAAATTTACCGCGATAATAAATACAAAAAATACAATGCTGTTCAAACGATTTTGAGTATGCACATGTATCCGCAATACTGGATGGAAGAGAAAATAGTGCAAGTCCCAAGTGTATTAAGAACTCCTTTGAAATTAAAAGATTTTGCCTCGAGTAGTGAGTTAATTGGGGCTGATGGGAATTTCAAATGGTTGAAAGAGTATAAACTTGCACATCAAAAGTTTGAATCAAAACGCTCGGAGTTTGATAAGAAATTGATTAAGTTGAATGAAAAATTTGAGGTAATTCAAGGCGTCTTTATGTGGCAATACATGCGCATCATTCCAAAGAAAGATGATTCAAACAATCAATGGTATGTTCCGATGACTGCCGAATTATTACAATCTGATACTAGTGCTTCTGTTTTGGCATTCAAATACTTAAACGCCATTGATCAAGGGGCAAAAAAGAAAAATTTCAGCGAAGCGAATTCCATCCTGAAAAAAATTATAAGCATGCAACGCACTGTTGGAAAAGAAGTTGTGCCGAGTGCAAGCAATGTTAAAATCGAAATCAGCTACAACAAAATGCAGATTTTCAAGAATTCATATAAAATGTATGGCTTATTGGGAATGGTAATGCTGATTTTATTCTTTATTCTAATCTTCACCAATCCAGTTTCTAATGTGAGTAAAATCATTGACAAAGTACGAAAATTCTTGATTTTTTGTATTGCGGTCGTGTTTATTTACCATGGAGTAGGTCTCGGTTTCAGATGGGTAATTTCTGGTCACGCACCGTGGAGTAATGGCTACGAAGCAATTATCTTTATATCTTGGGTTACAATGATTGCCGGTTTTGTCTTCTCACGCAAAAATGCAGTTGTACTTGCTGGTGCCGCTGTTTTGGCTTCACTTATGATTTTTGTTTCAGAAATGAATTTATTAGACCCAGAAATCACACCTTTAGTTCCTGTTCTAAAATCGTATTGGTTAATGATCCACGTGGCAATTATCACTGGAAGCTACGGTTTCCTTGGTTTGGCTTGTATTTTAGGTTTATTCAATTTGTTCCTTTTCTTATTCAGAACTAGCAACAAAGGCGAAATCGTTACAATCAATATCAATGAATTAACGTTCGTTTCTGAAATGACCATGACGATTGGTTTATTTATGTTGACAATTGGAACATTCTTGGGTGGAATTTGGGCCAACGAATCCTGGGGACGCTATTGGGGTTGGGATCCTAAAGAAACATGGGCTTTAGTTTCTGTATTGGTTTATGCCGTTATTCTTCACTTGCGTTTTATTCCAGGATTGAAAGGAAAATTCTTCTTCAATGTAGTTTCTTTTTGGGGTTATTCAGCGATTTTGTTTACTTTTTTCGGTGTGAATTTTATGCTCGTCGGTTTGCATTCTTACGCTCAAGGTGATGGATTAGGGAAATTCCCAACTTGGTTGATTTGGACAATTATTGGATTCGTGTTATTTACAATATTGGCAGCATTTCGCAGTAGTCAATACAATAAAATCCAAAAGAACAAATTGAACAGCTAATGTTTAAGGATCAAATTATTTACGAGGATAATCACGTAATTGTCATTAATAAAAGAGCTTCTGACATTGTTCAAGGAGACAAAACGGGAGATCGAACACTTCCCGATGACATTAAAGAGTATTTAAAAGAAAAGTACAATAAACCTGGAAATGTTTTTTGTGGCGTTGTCCATCGTTTAGACCGACCTACAAGTGGTGCTGTTGTTTTTGCACGTACAAGTAAAGGATTGGAACGTTTAAATGCCCAATTCCGCGACAAAGAAACGGACAAAGTCTATTGGGCGATTGTAGAAAATTTACCTGAAACAACTGTTGGAAATTTAGTTCATTACCTCAAGAAGAATGAAAACCAAAACAAAAGCTACGTTTCAAAGCAATCAGTTGTGGGTTCAAAAGAAGCAAAATTGCAGTATAAACTAATTGCATCTTCCGAACGTTACCATCTATTAGAAATTCAATTAGAAACAGGTCGCCACCATCAAATTAGAGCGCAACTGGCAACCATCAATTGTTTTATCAAGGGCGATGTGAAGTATGGAGCAAAACGTCCAAATGAAGATGGATCGATTTGTTTACACGCTCGCAAATTATCCTTTAATCATCCAACTTCCAAAGAACCATTGAGTTTTATTGCACCTTGCCCAAAAGATGCAATTTGGCAATTTTTTGAAAAAATTATTGGGTAGAAAT